>Ga0066710_100000131_pt1 | contig 35085 bp, 40 predicted proteins | sample GraSoiAngelo_159_FD_79666 | JGI IMG/M metagenome (GOLD analysis project Ga0066710, IMG submission 79666) | Grasslands soil microbial communities from the Angelo Coastal Reserve, California, USA - 14_1009_16_40cm | ecosystem: Environmental > Terrestrial > Soil > Grasslands | place: USA... | reverse complement strand
GCCCGAGCGCTCAAGCACGCCCGCGACGGCAAAGGGCCGGTTTTCCTGCTCTGCGAGACCCAGCGCCTCGTCGGTCACTACATCGGCGATCCCCAGGTCTATCGGGACAAGGAGGAGCTCAACCGGCTCCAGGAAACTGCCGATCCGCTCGAGCTCCTGCGCGAGAAGCTCGGTCTGTCGGACGCCGATTACGAGGCGCTCGACCAGGAGGTTCAAGAGCTCGTCGACGCCTCGGTCGAGTTCGCGAAGGCCGGCACCGACCCGAAGCCCGAGGACGCTCTCAAGAACGTCTATGCCTGACCCTTTTTCTCTCGTCCGGAAGGAGTGTGGGCCGGTGTACACAGGCCTACGCCCATGCGCACACAGGCCCTTCGATGCCTGAGCTGAGCTACCGCGAGGCCGTCCGCGACGCGCTCTCGCGGGCGATGCGCGCCGACGAAGACGTGTTCATCATGGGCGAGGACATCGCGGAGATGGGCGGCTCGATGGGCGTCACCCAGGGCATGCTCGACGAGTTCGGCCCCGAGCGCGTCCGCAACACGCCGATCTCCGAGATGGCGATCGTCGGCTCAGGGATCGGTGCGGCCATGCAGGGGATGCGCCCCGTCGTCGAGGTCATGTACGAGGACTTCCTGACGATCTCGATGGAGCAGATCGTCAACCAGGCGGCCAAGCACCGCTACATGTCAGGCGGCCAGTTGAAGGTGCCGTTGACGATCCGCACCCAGGGCGGCGCGGGCTGGTCGCCGGGAGCCCAGCACGCCCAGCAGGTCGAGGCCTGGTTCGTCGGCGTACCCGGACTGAAGGTCGTCTTCGCCTCGACCCCTTCTGACGTGCGCGGCCTGCTCTGGTCGGCGATCTACGACGACAACCCGGTCGTCTTCTTCGAGCACCGGACGCTCTACGGGCTCAAGGAGGAGGTGGCGGAGGAGATCGAGCCGATCCCGATCGGTCAAGCGCGGGTGCATCGCGAAGGGGAGGACGTCACCGTCGTCGCGACCGGTCGGCTCGTCCACGAGGCTCTCGCCGCCGCCGAAGAGGCCGAGCAGGAGGGGGTTTCGGTCGAGGTCGTCGACCCGCGGACGCTGCAGCCGCTCGACGAGGACGCGATCGTCGCCTCCGTCAAGAAGACGAACCACTGCGTCGTCGCCCACGAGGCCGTGACGCGGATGGGCTTCGGCGCGGAGGTCGCGGCGGTCGTCCAGCAGCAAGCGTTCGACTGGCTCGACGCCCCCGTCGAGCGGGTTGGCGCCAAGTTCACGCCGCTGCCGTTCGCGCCCGTGATGGAGGAGTACGTTGTCCCGCACGCCAAAGACGTGCTCGAGGCAATCCGGAAGACCGTTCAGCGGGATGGCACTTCGTGACGTGTCCGGCGACCGGGTCCGCAGACATGTCCCGGGACCCGGTCGCGGGACACGGTGGGAGTCGACATGGCTAATGAGGTAAAGCTCCCACGCCTCGGGCAGGGGATGGAGTCGGGGACGATCGTCAAGTGGCTCAAGTCCGAAGGTGATCAGGTCGAGAAAGGCGAGCCGCTCTACGAGCTAGACACGGACAAGGTGACGCAAGAGGTCGAGGCCGAAGCTTCCGGCGTCCTGCTCAAGATCACCGTCGCAGAAGGCGAGGCCGATGTCGGCACCACGATCGCCGTCATCGGCGAGCAGGGCGAAGACCTCTCGGCGATCGTGGGCGCGACGGCGCAGCCGGTTGCAGAAGCGGCGCAGGAAGAAGGCTCTCCCGGCGCGGCGCGTGAACAGGAGCGCGAGCGCGGGCGCGACGCGACGACTGCGGAGCAGATGCCGGAGACTAGGACACCGTCGCAAGGCAACGGCGCCGGCGCTCGCATCAAGGCGTCTCCGCTCGCCCGCCGGATCGCCCGCGAGCGCGGCATCGAGCTCGGCTCGCTCAAGGGCACCGGCCCCGAAGGCCGGGTCGTCGCCGAGGACGTCGAGCGCGCGGCCGCCGGCGCGCCCGCCCCCGCGGCGCCCGCGCCGGCAATCCCCGGCGAGATCGAACGCGTCCCGCTGACCTCCGTCCGCCGCACGATCGCCCGCCGCCTCACCGAGGCCTGGCAGGCACCCGCGTTCCAGATCGCGATGTCGGCGGACATGACGCGCGCGCAGCACCTGCACGCGCGCCTGGCGGAGCAGGCCAAGGAAGGCGAGCCCAGACCGACTGTCACGGACATCCTGACCAAGGCCTGCGCCGCGGCGCTGATGCGGCACCGCGCCGTCAACGCGCTCTGGGCCGAGGACGCGATCGAGTTGCATCCGAGCGCGAACGTCGGCATCGCGGTCGCGATCGAAGCGGGCCTCGTCGTCCCCGTCATCCACCAGGCCGAGCGGCTGACGATCGCCGAGCTCGCTGCCGCGCGAGCCGACATCGTCACGCGCGCGCGCGACAACAAGCTCCGGCAAGAGGATCTCGACGGCGGCACCTTCACGATCTCGAATCTCGGCATGTTCGGCGTCGAGCAGTTCGTCGCCGTCCTCAACCCACCGCAGGCGGCGATCCTCGCCGTGGGGGCGATCGAGCCCAAAGCTGTCCCCATCGAGACCGGCCTCGAGGCGCGCCCGCTGATGACGATGACGCTGACGTGCGACCACCGCTCGCTGGACGGGGCGACGGCGGCTGATTTCCTCCGGACGGTCAAGGCCTTCCTGGAGGAGCCCGGCCTGATGCTGTGAGCCCCGTTCAGGTCTGGTATCAGGTGCGCGACCTCGACGCGGGCCGCGCTTTCTACACGGGCAAGCTCGGCTTCGTCGAGACCTACCTCGACGAAGAGGGCCGCTGGGCAAGACTCGTACGCGGCGAGATGGAGATTGCGATCGCCGAGGGCGAGTCGCAGGAAGAGGCAGGCGTCGCGACTGTCGACGTCAACGACATCAAGGCCGAGGCGGAGCGCCTCCGCAACGAGGGGGTCGAGGTCGGCACCGTGCTCGAGCTGCACGGCCAGATGCGGCTGCTCGACATCTACGACCCGGACGGCAACCGCATCCAGCTTGCCGAAGAGCTTCCCGGCAGCTGAGCTCGAGAGCGCCGCTGGTGCCGCGCCGGTCGACTGGCAGCCGGTCAAAAGCGGCGGCTACGGCACGAACTCCGCGCACTGGCGCGTCGAGCTCGCCGACGGGCGGCGGGCGTTCGTCAAGGACGCGCTCGACGAGACCGCAGCCGAGTGGTTGCGCGGCGAATACCGCATCTACTCCACCATCGAGGCGCCGTTCCTCCCCGAGCTCGTCGCCTGGCACGACGGCGAGCAGACGCTGCTCGCGATCGCCGACCTGAGCGACGCCTACTGGCCGCCGCCGTGGACGCGCGAGCAGGTTGACGCGGTCGCCGTCGCCCTGGACGAGCTCCATGCGACGCCGCCGCCCGCTGGGCTGCCGCTCCTGTCGGACGAGCGCGAATGGTTGAACGGGTGGGAGCTCGTCGCCGAGGACGCCGAGCCCCTGCTTTCGACTGGCCTCTGCTCACAAGGCTGGCTCGACTTGGCCCTGCCGACGCTGCTGGAGGCCGGGCGGACCTGTCGCCTCGAGGGTGACGCGTTCATGCACCTCGACGTCCGCAGCGACAACCTCTGCTTCCGGGCGGGACGCGCCGTCCTCGTCGACTGGAACCTCGCCCATGTCGGCAATCCGCTGCTCGACTACGTCGCCTGGCTGCCGAGCCTGAAGCTCGAGGGCGGACCCGACCCGTGGGAGCTCGTTCCCGACAGCCAAGGTTTCGCGGCGCTGATCGCCGGCTTCTTCGCGGCGCGGGCCGGCCTGCCGCCGCCGCCGACGGCGCCCACCGTCCGCGAGTTCCAGCGCCGCCAGGCCTCGGTCGCGCTGCCCTGGGCCGCCCGCGAGCTCGGGCTGCCGCCGCCGGGTTAGAGAGTCAGGGCTGGATCAACCGCGCCCAGAGGTTCTCGAGCAGCTGCCGCACGGGCGGCAGCTGGGCGGTGCCGCCGAAGTTGATCGTTCCCGCAGCGAAGACCTTCGCGCCGTTCGGGAGGGCGTAGTAGGTCATCTCGGCGGTCTTGCCGGGCCCGAAGACGTCGGGAATCGTCGCCAGCACCTGCGTCCCCGGCGGGGAATCCGGCGTCCTGCCGTCGATCTCGACCCCGTACTTGCCGAACCGTGACCCGTTGTGCAGGCCGGTGCCATGAAACAGCCACGGTGCGGTCCCTGCGCCGTTGACGATGTAGGGCCGGTTCGGCCAGATGCCCTGGTTCCAGCCGACGTACTGGACCCCGATCAGGCGCGCCTCCGGGCGGCCGAGATCGCGCCAGCGGCTCTCGCGATAGATCCGGTCGCCGCGGCGGATGACGCGGTAGAAAAAGTTGTCCGCCGAGAGGAAGGCAAGATTGCCGCCGGCGTCACGAAACTCCGTGATCAGGGCGTACTCGTGCGGAGTCACGTACTCCTCATGGCCCGAGAAGACGATCAGGTCGTAGGTCTTCGCGAGCCGCGCGCCGCCCGTGAATCGCTCGAGATCGTCGTCGGTGACGAAGTCGGGCTGCTTGTGCGTGTGCGCGAGCCAGCGGATGAAGCCGAGGTCGTACGTGCGGAAGTGGTACGGCACGCCGTGGTTGGCGAACGGACGGTCGAGGCGGACGGACGTGACGCTGTCGCTCGCGTACCAGGTGTCGGCCATCCCGTCGCCGTCGTCGTCCCGAAAGTTGTATGCCTGCCAGCTGTTCGTCGGCATGACGACGGCGACTCGCGTGCGGTCGGCTTGCCGGGCGCGCAGCACGAACGGGGCAAACGCGACCGCGCCGCTGTTGGTCATGACGCGCGCAAAGTAGAGCCCGCTCGGCCAGTACCTGAGCGCCAGGGGGATGCTGCGAAAGCGTTCGAGCGAGTACCTGCCTGACCAGTGGACGACTCGCGGATCGTCGACCGGGAGGCCGTGCACCGTGCGATCGCCCCTCGTCCGTCGAGTTTCCGGCCCGGCCCGGAAGACCTGGATCGTCAGCCTGCGCGCCGTCGCCGACACCTCGAGCGAGGCGCGCGTGTCCGGCAGGTAGCTTCGCTTCGCAAAGTAAGCCTCGACCGTCGTGCGAGGGGACGATCCGGACCGTGCGCCGCCGCCGGCCGCGCTCGGGCTGGAGGCGAGCAGGGCCACGGCAATCCCGGCGGCAACGGCTGCTTTCGTGCGCGGAAGGTAGCTCTCCTAGACTCGCGTCGTGATCAGATCGGGCGGCCCGCGAGACGTCCCCTTTCTCCGCGACATGCTGCGTCACGCCTTCTACTGGCGGACACCGGTGGGCGACGAGGAGCCGCCGCTGACCCGCTACGTCAACGGCTGGGGCCGCCCGGGCGATCGCTCGCTGATCGTCTTCGACGAGTTCGTGCCTGTCGGCGCCGCCTGGTACCGGCTGTTCACGGGGGAGGACGCCGGCTTCGGCTTCGTCGACGAGCAGACGCCGGAGCTCGCGATCGCGGTCGTCCCGAGTCGCCGCGGCCGCGGCTACGGCGGGGAGCTGCTCTCCGCGCTGCTCGACTGCGCACGCAAGGACGGCTTCGAGGCGATCAGCCTCAGCGTCGCGAAGGACAACCCGGCGCGGCACCTCTACGAGAACTACGGCTTCGAGCCAGTGCGCGAGGACGACGGCGCGGTCGTGATGCGGGCCGCACTCTCAGCAGACAACCCGTGAGTAGGATCCTGCAGATGGAATGTGACGTCGCAGTCCTCGGCGGCGGCCCCGGCGGCTATACCGCTGCCATCCGCGCCGCTCAGCTCGGCGCGAAGGCCGTCTGCATCGAAAAGGAGCCGGAGCTCGGCGGCACCTGCCTGCGCGTCGGCTGCATCCCGACGAAGGCCTGGGTGCAGACCGCGTTCGCGATCAAGGAGGCCGAGCACACCTTCGCCAAGCTCGGCGTCCAGGTAGGCGCCCCGACCCTGGATTTCGCGGCCGCGAACGAGTGGAAGGCGCAGGTCGTCGCGCAGATGACGCAGGGCGTCGCCAGCCTCTTCAAGGCCGGCGGCGTCGAGTGGGTCAAGGGCACCGGCCGCTTCAGGGACGCCAACACGATCGCGGTCGAGGGCGGGGAGGACGTCACCTTCAAGTCGGCGATCGTCGCGACCGGCTCGTTTCCGCTACGGCCGCCGATCGAGGGCCTCGACTCGCCGCGCTGCGTCGACTCGACCGGCCTGCTCGCGCAGACCGAGGTGCCGAGGCGCCTCGTCATTCTCGGCGGCGGCATCATCGGCTGCGAGTTCGCCTCGATCCTCCGTCGCTTCGGCTCGGAAGTGACGATCATCGAGATGCTGCCGAACCTGATTCCGGCCGAGGACGAGGACGCTTCGAAGGAGCTCGCGAAGCAGTTCGGCAAGCGCGGGATCGCGCTTCACCTCGAGAAGCAGTGCACCAAGGTCGAGGACTCCGGCGGCGGACTGACCGTGCACTTCGGCGACGGTGAGACGGTCGAGTGCGACCTGATGCTCGTCTCCGTGGGCCGCGGCCCGACCGTCGAGAACCTCGGGCTCGAGGCGATCGGCGTCGAGTTCGACAAGCGAAAGGGCATCGCAGCCGACGAGCACCGGCGCACCACGCTCGGCCACGTCTACGCAGTCGGCGACTGCGCGGGCTACTGGCAGCTCGCGCACACGGCCTTCCGCGAGGGCGAGGTCGCGGCGGAGAACGCGCTCGGCCACGACGCGATCGTCGACAACCGCGCCGTCCCGCGCCCCATCTACACCGATCCCGAGATCGCCGGTGTCGGCCTGACCGAGGCCGAGGCGCGCGAGCAGTACGGCGACGACGTCGCCACGGGCATGTTCCCGTGGATCGCCAATGCCCGCGCCGTGATGCAGGACGAGACGGCCGGCTGGGTGAAGTCGATCCACGAGACGCGCTACGGCGAGCTGCTCGGCCTGGTCATGGTCGGCCCGCACGTGACCGACCTCATCGAGGCCGGAGTGGTCGCGATCGACGCCGAAGCGACCGTGGAAACGGTCGCGGACGGCATGGCCGCTCACCCGACCCTCTCCGAGGCGATCAAGGAAGCGGGTCTTGTCGCCCTCGGCCGGCCGATCCACATCCCGGCCAGGAAGCGCGCCGCGGCAACGGCGTAATGCCCACGTAAAGTCACTGCCGTATCCGCAGCTATACACCGGTCGTTTCGGAACCATGGAGGCAGCCACGGCGCCGCACGGCGGCCCGCTTAAAAACCTGCCCGGCCGGTCGCTCCGGGCGCGTCGCCGGCAGAAACCATTCGACGCGGCGTTCGAGAGCTTCTACCGCGAGCACGTCGCCGAGGTCTACCACTACGCGCTCGCCGTCATCGGCAACTCCGCGGACGCCGAGGACGTCGCCCAGCAGACGTTCCTGAATGCCTACCGCGCCTTCCAGCGCGGCGAGCGCCCGCAAAAGCCGCACAACTGGCTGATCAAGATTGCGCACAACGTCTGCCGGATGCGCTGGCGCAGCTCGAGCCGCCGCCCGCAAGAGGTCCCGCTCGAGGGTGCCGCCGAGCCCATTGCGCCCGATCACGAGAGTGGATCGCTCGAAGAGGTTCTGACCGCGCTCGCGCGCCTCCCCTTCAACCAGCGCGCGGCGATCGTGATGCGCGAGGTCGAAGGCCGCACGTATTCAGAGATCGCCGAGGTCCTCGGAACCACGGTCCCCGCGGTCGAGGCGCTGCTTTTCCGCGCGCGCGGAAATCTGCGTGCACGACGTAAGGCGCTGGCTGCGCTCGGGGTCGCCCCGGTTCCCGCCCCACTGGCGTCGTTCCTCGGCGGGGGGAGCGGCGGCGTCATCGCGGCGGGGAGCGCTGTCCTTGGTTCGGAGCTCGCATTGAAAGCTGCCGCGGTCGTGGCGACTGGAGTCGTGGCGGGGGGCCTGGGATTCAAGGCGGCGAACGCGGTGGCGACCCACGACTCCTCCGGGACTCGCGCCCCGCAGCCCGCCGCGCAGTCACGGGCCTCTGCCCCGACCGCGCTCCGGGGGTCGACCGCAGCGCGGCGGCGAGACGGACGGAGCGCCGCCTTCACCCATTCGCGCTCGGCCGGCTCCAAACAGGGCGACCTCCGCAAAGCGCCGACGGCCGACTCGCCCTCCGAGCGCGCTCCGTCCGGATCGGCGAACGAGACGCCTGCCGCTTCGCCTGCCGCTTCGCCTGCCACCTCGCCTGCCACTTCGACGGCCGCTTCCACGGCCACGGGCCCGGCAACCGATGCCGTCGGCGGCGTCGCGTCCTCGGTACCGCAGCCCCCGGCGATTCCGACGACGCCTGTAACGGTGGCGACCCCAGTCACGTCGGTCACGGTTACCGTGCCGACGGTCACGCTGCCGCCGCCGCCGCTGCCATAACACCCCTGATTAGCCCGTGGCCCGTGTGGGTACGCACCTCGCCGTGGGTGTGATGAATCGACGCAACGCGGTCATGGGTTGGGCGGTGTGGAAGGTCGCCAAGCGCGTGGGCAGAAAGAAGGCGCGCGAGGTGACTCCGTCGGTCGAAGGCGGCAAGCCGAACAAGTCACTGATCGCGGTGGTGATCGCCGCGGTAGCCGGCGCGTTCGCGTTCCTGCGCGGCCGCCGCTCCCCAAGCGGCTGAACCCGACGGGTCTGACTAGACCGGGCCGCCAGGCCCGTTTAGCTTTGCCTGAACAACATCAGGCAGAGAGGGGTTCAAGACGATGCGAGTCGAGAAGTCCGTCACGTCGATCACGTGGATTCCGTCCGAGGCGATCGCGGGCATGCCCAAGGTTCCCTTCGAGATGGGCGTCGCCCATTACGACGGGCCGCCGCCGGACAAACTCGAGGATCTGGAGGCGCTTCGCCAGGCGGATGCCTTCCGCGAGGCGAACGAGCTGCGCGCGTGGGTGGAGTTCGACGACGGCAAGCCGTCCCTCTACGGCTACTCGGGCGGGGCGCACATCGGTGTCACCCGGATCAAGCTCGGCCGCCGCGAGCTGGCGTTTCCCGCCGTCCAGTATCCGCTGCTCCAGGCGGAGCCGGAGGTCGGCGACGGGTGGGTCAAGTTCAAGCAGTCGGCCGGCGGGCACATGGGGTTGCCGGCGCCGCGGCGCGTCAGCGGCAAGCCGTTCTTCCGGATCAAGTCCGCCTCAGCGTGGACGACGCTCGCCCTGACCGTCAAGGCCGACGGAACCGCCGAGCACGCACTCGAAGGAGCGAGCCCGTTCCCTCGCCACTGGCTCTATGACGATGCCGGGAACCTCGTCGAGAAGTCCGGAACGATCGACTTCGGCGAGTGGTACAAGAGGTCACACGGCAAGAACACGCCCTGGGGGGACGAGGACTCCCCGGCGCTGACGACCGCGGTCGAGTCCGGGCTGGAGCGCGAGCTCTCCGTCTCGATCATGCGGGAGGGCAGGCAGCTCGAGCGCCGCAAGCTCGAGCAGGGCTCGGCGCTCGTGACCGAGGGCGAGGAAGGCAGAGAGCTCTTCCTGCTCCTCGACGGAATCGTCGACATCGAGGTGAACGGCGACCCGGTTGCGGAGATCGGCCCCGGCGCGCTGCTCGGCGAGCGCGCGCTGCTCGAAGGCGGCAAGAGGACGGCGACCGTCTGGGCAAAGACGCCGATCCGGGTGGCCGTGGTCCCGCCGGATGCGATCGACGAATCGGCGCTCCCGGAGCTCGCCGCCTCGCATCGCCGCGAGGGCTAGCCCGGCCGGCAAAGTCACATATTTGGCACGGTCCGGTCGCACGGCGCCTGCTTGGATTGACCCCGTGCGACCGACGGTGCGGCAGATCTACGCATTGGCCGCGGCGCTGTGCGAGAAGGCGGGTGAGGAGTTCCCCGAGACACGTGACGCGGCGTCCGAGCTGATCGAGCGTCTGCGGGTCGAAAACGGTCATCCGGCGCCGCGGCTGGAGGATCTGCCGCTGCCGCCGCCGCGAAGACATCGCCGCGGCCGTGGAGGCGCCGACAAGCTCGCCAGGCGGATTGCCTCCGAGGTGGCGCGAGAGCTTCGCTAGGAGGGCTTGGTGGAACGTCGCTCGTCGCCGGGGTGCGATGGTCGTTCCGAGGCAAGGACGCAGGGAGCGTCAATAGCAGGAAGCTTTTGACGCGGCTGCGATACCAGGGCGGAGCCGGTGGCGAGCAGCGCGGCCCGGCGGCACAGACTACGTTTCGCCAAGCCATCCCAATCCAAAGGACGGCAAAGATCAGCCGATCGTCCTATACCCGTAGCGATATCGACGTGCGATGCTCCGCATGGGGATGAGGGGACCGATGCTGATCGTCTACGGCCTACTCGCGCTCTACGCGCTCGAGATCGTCGTGCCGCTGCTCGCGCTCGCGATCGCTTTCGTGACGCGGAGCACCCGCCGGGTCTTCGCAAACCGCATCGCCTAGGCGCCGCCGCCGTAGGGACAGTTCCCGACCGTCGCTTCGGTCGTGTCCCAAGGCGCGCCGGGACGGTCCTGAAGCAGGAGCGCGCTCAGTCGTGCTTTGCCAGCCAGTCGCCGACGACCTGCATGTAGCGCTCCCGCTCTTCGATGAACGGGGTGTGCGATGACTCCTCGAACAACACCCACTCGCAATCCGGGATCCCGGCGCGCAAGGTCTCCTGCAGTGCCGGCGTTGCCTCGTCGTAGCGCCCTGAGGTCAGCAGCGTCGGTACCTCGATTCCGCCGAGCCGGTCCTTCGACTGCCATTCCTTGATCGAGCCGATCACGTGGAACTCGCTGGGCCCGTTCATCGTGTGGTAGACGGTCGGGTCGCGCGCGATCCACTGGAACGACTCGACGAGTTCGTCGGGCCAGGTCTCGAGCCGACAGAGATGACGCTTGTAGAAGACCATGCAGGCCTCTTCGTATTCCGGATCGTCGGTCGTGCCCGCCTCCTCGTGGCGCCTCAGCGTCGCCTCGACCTCGGCTGGAAGCTCGCCGCGGAGGCCGTTCGCCTCGGCCACGAAGTCCGGGAACGAGGCCGCGGTGTCGGCGAGGACCAGCGACCGCAACCCGGGCGGGTCCGTGAGCGCGTACTCCTGCCCGAGGAAGCCGCCCCAGGAGGAGCCGAGCACGTGGTGGCGGCCTGCGATGCCCAGCGCGCCGACCAGGTTGTGCAGCTCGCGGACGAACAGATCCACCGTCCAGAAGTCGGCGCCTCGCTGCGGATAGTGCGTCGAGCGACCGTTCCCGATCTGGTCGTAGAAGACGACCGCTCGGCCGTCGGCGAGATCCGTCAGCGCCAGGAGGTAGTGGTGGGTGGCGCCCGGCCCGCCGTGCAGGACGACGAGCGGCGCGGGCGCGTCCGGGTCGTCCGGCCGCAGGTCGCCGTCGATTCGGTACCAGGTCTCGGCGGTGTCTCCGTCGAGCGGAAACGGTGCTGTCGCCTCGTGCACGCGGCGGAACCTACGGAAGTGAACGTGTGACCGCAAGGTTAAGTTGCAGCTTACGTTAGCTTCTGCTTAACTACCGTACCGTGGAAGCTGCCCTCAAGGCGATCGCAGGCCCGCGCCGGCGCGCGATCCTGACGCTCGTCCGCGAGGGCGAGCTCTCGGCGGGCGAGATCGCGGCGCATTTCGACGTGACGCGGCCGGCGGTCTCGCAGCATCTGACCGTCCTCAAGGAGGCGGGGCTCGTGAGCGAGCGACGCAACGGGACAAGGCGGCTCTACCGGGCCCGCCCGGAAGGGCTCGCCGAGTTGAAGGAGTTCCTGGAGGAGTTCTGGGACGAGCGCCTCGGCGCACTCAAGCGCGAGGCAGAAAAGGAGGAGAAGAAGCGTGGAAACGACGACTGAGACGACGGTCGAGCGGGAGCTCGCGATCGACGCGAGCCCGGAGACGGTTTGGGAGTTCCTGGTCGATCCGGAGAAGCTGTCGCGCTGGTTCGGAAGCCGCGCCTGGCTCGACCCGCGGCCGGGTGGCCAATACCGGGTCGACGTGATTCAGGGTCACATCGCGAGCGGCGAGTTCGTCGAGCTCGAGCCGCCGCACCGCCTCGTCCACACGTTCGGCTGGGAGACCGAAGGCGACCAGGAGAATCCGGTGCCGCCGGGGACGAGCACGATCGAGATCCTGCTCGAGCCGAGCGGCGATGGCACGACGTTGAAGTTCCGTCATTACGGTCTGCCCGGCGCCGAGGCGGCGCAGTCGCACGCGCACGGTTGGGACCACTATCTCGGGCGGCTGGTCATCGCGGGCCGCGGCGACGACCCCGGCGAGGATCGCGGGCCGGAGGGCATGTGAACGTCGTCGGCCACGACGAGTGGATCGGAGCTCGCAAGGAGCTCCTCGCGAAGGAGAAGGAGTTCACCCGCGCACGCGACGAGGTGACGAAGCGGCGGCAGGCCCTGCCGTGGGAGGCAGTCGTGAAGGAGTACGTCTTCGACGGCCCGGGCGGGAAGGAGACGTTGGCGGCGCTCTTCGACGGTCGTAGCCAGCTGATCGTCTACCACTTCATGTTCGATCCGGAGGACGACGTCGGCTGCCCGGTCTGCTCGTTCTGGGCCGACAATTTCGACCCGGTCGTTCTCCACCTGGAGGCCCGCGACGTGACGATGATCGCGATCTCGCGCGCGCCCTTCGCAAAGATCGCGCCGTACAAGGAGCGGATGGGCTGGAGCTTCAAGTGGGTGTCGTCGTTCGAGAACGACTTCAACTACGACTACGACGTCTCGTTCAGGCCGGAGCAGCAGGACGAGACCGTCTTCAACTACGAGACGCTGGCTCCGAGGAACCCTGATCGTGAAGGCCTCAGCGTCTTCGCACAGGCAGACGGCGGCAACGTGTTCCACACCTACTCGGCCTATGCGCGAGGCATCGACCTCGTCAACACCGCCTACAACTACCTCGACCTCGTCCCGAAGGGCCGCGACGAAGACGGTCGCGGCCCGTTCTGGGTGCGCCGCCATGACGAGTACTGAGATGGAGGCGATCTTCGACCGCGCCGCCAAGCGCCTCCGCGGCATCGAGCGCGGCAGGATGCTCTCGGCGACCGGCCTCAGGGATCCGGCGGCAGGGAAGTTCTTCGCCTTCGTCACCCGCGGTCAGCTCGTGGTCAAGCTTCCCGCGGGACGAGTCTCCGAGTTGATCGCGAGCGGTGAAGGACGCGTCTTCGACGCCGGCAAGGGCCGGCCGATGCGGGAGTGGGTCGGCTTGACGCCGGCCGACGAGACGGCATGCGCCGCGTACATGCGCGAAGCACGGAAGTTCGTCGCCGGTTAGAAATACCGGGGTGGAACAGCGGCTGAGCCTGGTCACCCTCGGTGTCCGCGACCTCGAGCGCGCACGGCGGTTCTACGAGGCGCTCGGCTGGACCTCGGGCGCCGCGCCTGCCGACGACGTCGTCTTCTTCGAGGCGGGCTGCATGATCGTGGCGCTCTGGGGCCGCGAGCAGCTCGCCGAGGACACCGTCGTCGAGGACAGCGGCGGGTGGGGAGGCATCACGCTCGCCTACAACGCGCGCTCGCCGGCCGAGGTCGACGCCGTGCTCGCCGAAGCCGAGGCCGCCGGCGCGAAGCTCGCTCGCCCGGGCGCAGAGACGTTCTGGGGCGGCTACTCGGGCCTCTTCGTCGATCCCGAGGGACATCCCTGGGAGGTCGCGCACAACCCGCACTGGACGCTCGAAGAGGACGGCGCGGTCCGGCTGAGCGCGGACTAGCCCACTTCCCGGAGCTTTCCGCTCTCCACCTCGTAGACGAAGCCGCGGACGTGTTCCTTGTTCGGGACGAAAGGGCTCGCCTTGATCCGCGCGATCGACTGGCGCACGTCCTCTTCCAGATCGCTGAACGACTCCGCAGGCCACTCCGGCTTGATGCCGGTGTCCTCCTGGACCTGGCGGCGAAACTCGTCGTCGCCGAAGGTCAGCATCCCGCAGTCGGTGTGGTGGATGAGCATGATCTCCTCCGTCCCGAGCAGCCGCTGCGAGATCGACAGCGACCTGATCTCGTCGTCGGTGATCACGCCGCCTGCGTTGCGGATCACGTGTGCGTCGCCCTCGTGTAGGCCGAGTAGGCCGTAGGGGTTGAGGCGCGCGTCCATGCACGCGACGATCGCAACCCGCTTCGCCGGAGGCAGCGGCAGATCCCCGCTGTCGAAGGACTCGCTGTAGGAACTCGCGTTTCCAATCAGTTCGTCGATCACGCTCATGTCCGCGCCCTCCTCGCTTTAGTTTTTGAAGTGACGGAACTATACGAAATGAAGTGAGGGTCAGTCGGCCAATGCCGACCGCAAGCGCTCGAGTCCCACCTCGAGCGTCTCGTCCGAGACTGCGAGCGAGATCCTCGCCCAGCCGGCGCCGCTTGGGCCGAAGCCTTCGCCCGGCGCGAGCGCGAGACGGTGCTCGGTCAGCAATCGCTCCGCGGTCAGCTCCTCCGGCAGCCTGAACCAGACGTAGAAGGTGCCCTCCGAGACGGCGTCGACGACATCGAGCACGCGGTCGCGGCGACGCTCATAGGTCGTCGCGCGCTCGGCGACCGACTCCTGCGGGCCGGTCAGCGCGGCGATGGCCGCCTCTTGGATCGGACGGAAGACACCGACGCGGCAATGGTCGTTCAGCAGGTTGATCCGCTCGGCGATTTCCGCGTTGCCGAGCACGAACCCGAGCCGCCAGCCGGCCATCCCGTAGGACTTCGACATGGAGAACATCTCGACGCCGACGTCCTTCGCTCCCGGCGTGGCGAGAAAGCTCTGTGGCCCGCGGCCGTCGAAGAGCAGGTCGGCGTAGGCGAAGTCGTGCACGACCGCGGCGTCTGTTTCGTGCGCGTAGTCGATCGCGCGCTCGAACGTCCCGTCGCGGACGACCGCCCCGCACGGGTTGGACGGATAGTTGAGGTAGAGCGCGGCGACCCCGTCGCGGGGCGCGCGGGCAAAATCCGGCTGCCAGTGGGCGGCCGGATCGAGCGGCACCGTCGCCAGCTCGGCACCCGCCAGCGCCGGGCCCGATGGGTAGTCCGGGTACCACGGATCGGGCAGGACGACCGTCGCGCCGCGCTCCGCGAGCGCCAGCGAGAGCTCGACGATCGCCGTCTTCGTCCCCGGAACGACCGCCACCTCGTTGTCCGGGTCTAGCTCGACGCCGTAGACGGTCCTGTATCGCTCCGCGATGGCGGCGCGTAGCTCCGGCAGGCCGCGAAACGGCGCGTAGCCATGGGCAGTCGGACGATTCGCCGCCTCGGCGAGCGCGTCGACGACGTGCTGGGGCGGCCCGGTCTCGGGGTTCCCGCGGCCGAGGTCGACGATCGGCTCACCGTCCAGGGCCGCCGCAGCGGTGACGCGGGCAAGGAGCGCCCCGAAGTACTGCTCCGGCAGCCGCTCTAGCCGCTTCGGCCTGGGTCTCATCGCGGAATCCTAGGACTTTGTCCACTTCCGGCAGAGATGCGTTTCAGCTTGTGCCCGATCGACCGTGACGACGAGCGAGAGATCGGCCTGGAGATGAATCGAAGAGCGTCACACCCGCGCTCGTATCGATCCCGTGTGTAAGCCTGGCGTCGGCGCGACCACGAGGCCGAACCGCTGCCGCGCTTCCTCCACGGCCGCCGGCGGTACGGTTTCGGTTCGGCGAATTGGCAGCGACTGCTGTCCCGCGGCGCCGAACAAAGCGACGCCGAGCTCCTTCTGCGCCGGGTCGTGGCTGAGCCGGTAGCGGATGCCGCCGAAGCCGGCAGCCGCGAGTGCCGCCGCCCAGGCCTGCGGCAGCGCGTAGTCCGGCTGCGTGTGGACCGCGCCCGTGATCCCGAACTTCCTCGCCGCGCTGACTGTGCAGTCGGCCAGGTTAACCCGCTTCGGCGGCGCGAGCGTGCTCAGCGAGCGGGCTTCGACCTCGGCCTCCGGGATCACTGTCGCGACGCGGAAGACCTCGATGAAGGCGCCGACAGCGCTGACCGCCAGGTAGCACGTTCCGTGGTCGCTCTCTCGGAGATCGAATCGTCCGGAGCCGTCGCTCGAGAACCACCACGGGCCGACGTCGCTGCGGTGGAGCCGATAGAGGCGATCGCGCCGGCGAAGGTCGAAAGCCGGAAAGCGGGAGAGGTCGTCCGGCGGCCGCCCGAGCGGGCTCAACCGCTACCGCCGCAGTCGCTCGGCGTACCGCGTCGCCGCCTCGAGCACGGGCTCCGTCGGCCGGCCCGCGCGCAGCCAGGCGGCTGGTCTCTTCCCGGCGAGACGCGACTCCGGCGTGACGAACCAGGACGTGATCGTGTACGGCGTCTCGACGGCGCCGGCGAAGACTTTCAGGATTCGCTCGAGACCCGGGAGCCGCTCACCCGTCCGCGTGAACTGGAAGGCCGGGAACGCCAAACGGCCGTCCGCCTCGGGAAGCGCGAGCAGGCGGCCTCGCTTCGCGAGCTCGCTGACCGACTGGCGCGTACCGCGGCCCATTACGTCGCGCACCTGCTTCGAGGAGTAGAGCGGCCCGAGGTGCTTGTGCCAGACGAGGTCCGAGGCAGCGAGGAGTGCCGCGCGGCGGCCGAGGGCCGAGGGATCGACCTCTCGTTCGTCACCGGTGATCCCGAGCTCGCCGAGCGTCTGCTCGAACGTCTTCGCCGCTTCCGCCAGAGCCGTCATGGACCGAGCGTAGCGTCAAGAGCGTCAAGCGTCAAGAGCGTCAGGAGATCAGCGCTCAGTAACGGTCGATCTCGATCAAACGCTCGTCGCTGATCCCGAAGTGGTGCGCAATCTCGTGCAGCACGACCCGCCTCACCTGCCGGCGCAGCGTCTCCGGGTCTTGACCGAAATGGCGCTCGAGCGGGCCGCGATAAATCGTGATCTTGTCCGGGAGCACGCCGCCGTAGAAGCTCCCACGCCTCGTCAGCGGGATGCCCTGGTAGAGCCCGAGCAGCGGCTGGCCGCCCGGCGGCTCTTCCTCGACGACGATCTCGACGTTCGACATCTGCTCGCGTAAGTCGCGCGGAAGTGCGTCGAGCGCGTCGCGCGCGTACTCCTCGAACCGCGCGTAGGCGTCGAACAGCTCGCCTTCGGTCTCGCTCACCTCCCGAGCCTCGTTCGGCGCCGGATGCCAAGGCGCGCCTGGACCGCCTGGTCCTCCTCACCGTCTTTACGGGCCGCCCAGACGAAGACGACGCCGACGATGACCAGGGGGATCAAAACCAGGATCGTCGCGATGATTCCGGCCACACCGAACACGGTCCACAGTGTTGCACCGGTCAGGCCCTCACTGGGCGGCTCGTGAACACGCTGTCGAGCGCAGCTTGGAGGCCCACGAAGAGCGCCCCAGCCAGTACCGCGCCCTCGCCCAGCGTCGAGACCTCGACGCGTGGCGGAAACGGCAACCACTCCGCCAAGAGCCGCCCGACCGAGTCGAGCAGGAGGTCTCCGTTTGCGCCGATTCCGCCGCCCAGCACGACCAGCTCGACGTCTGCCACTGCGGCGATCGGGGCGACGTGCATGGCGATCCGTCGCGCGACCTCTTCGACGACCTCACGCGCCACATGGTCGCCCTTCCGGGCGGCGCCGAAGATCGCCCGAGTGTCGTAGGGCGGCGCGAGCTCCGTCTCGCGCCCGTCGCGTGCCAGCTGGGCTGCGAGGGCAGAGACCGCCGCGGCACACGGATCGTCGCTGTCGCTTCGGGCGCCCAGCGCGAAGTCCAGCTCCCCGGCAGCGCCGTTGCGGCCGCGGTGAAGCTCGCCGTCCAGGACGAGACCGGCGCCGAGGCCCGCGCCGACCGAGAGGAAGGCGAAGTTGGAGACGCCTCGCGCGACACCCTGCCAGAGCTCGCCCAGGGCGGCGAGATTGATGTCGTTCTCGAGTGTCACCGGGACGCCGAGGGCGTCCTCGAGATCGCGACCGAATGCGCGCCCCTCGAGCCCGGCGACGTTGAGGGCAAGCCGGAGGACGCCACTGTCCGTCTCGACGACCCCCGGAACGCCGACGACTGCGCCATCGACGAGGCTCGGGTCCAGGTGCGTTCCCTGCGTGAGCGTGTCTCGCAGGCGCGTTATCGCATCGATGGCAACCGCCGCGTCCGCGCGAGCCACCTCGACGTCTTGGCGCGCGCGAATTGTCCCGGCGAGGTCGCAGATCGCGCCGCGGACGAAATGCGTGCCGAGGTCGAGCCCGAGCGCGAGGGCCGCCTCCGCAACCGGCTCGAAGTAGATCGCGCCATAGCTGGGCCCGACCGGGCCGCGCTTCGCTTCACGCACGAGTCCTGCCTCGCGCAGCGACTCGAGCGCCAGGGAAACGGTCGGCTTCGAGATGCCGGCACGTCGGGAGATCTCGGCCCGCGAGATCGGCGCGCCGGCGCGGATCGCATCGAGGACCGTCCGCTCGTTCAGGTGCTTGAGCAGGGGTGGACTGGCGGCGCCGGATCGAGCCATCTCGTAAACAACTCTAACGCCTGATGCAAACACTGCCCGCTTGACGCGGCCATGATCGCTCGTTAGGGTCGCTTCTGGTAAGGAACCCTGACCAGAGCGAGAATCCAGGAGGCCGCATGAAACGCGTCGCCACCGTCAGCGTGCTCCTCGTCGCGAGCTTGGCCCTCGCGGCCTGCGGGGGCTCCTCGAAGAGCTCGTCGTCCAAGCGCGTGAACCTCACGCTCTGGGCGGGATGGAGCGCCGGGACGCACGAGCTGAAGGCGTTCAAGTCGCTCGTCGACGAGTACAACGCGAAGCAGAAGAAGATCCACGTCAAGGTCGTGGGCGACATCAACGACACGAAGATCGTGGCCGCGATCCGCTCCGGCACGGCGCCGGACATCGTCAGCTCGTTCAACTCCTACAACGTCGGCAACTACTGCGGCACCGGGGCCTGGATCGACCTGTCGCCGTATCTGAAGAAGGACCACATCGACGTCAACGAGTTCCCGCCGGCGACGCGCTACTACACGCAGTACGGCGGCAAGCGCTGTGCGCTACCGCTCCTCGCCGATACGTACGGCCTCTACTACAACAAGACGCTGTTTGCGAATGCCGGGATCAAGCGGCCCCCGAAGACCATCTCCGAGCTGACAGCGGACGTGAAGAAGCTGACCCAGCGTTCGAGCGACGGAACGATCCAGGTGGCCGGACTCGATCCGCTGATCGGCTTCTACGAGAACGTTCCGGAGCGCTGGAGCACGTCGTTCAACGTCAAGTGGCTGAAGCCGGGCGGCACCTCTTCGGACATCGCCGACGACCCCGGCTGGCGCAAGCTCTTCGAGTGGCAGAAGAGCCTCGTCGACTGGTACGGCTACGGCAAGCTCGTTCGCTTCCAGTCCGGCCTCGGCGACGAGTTCTCCGCTTCGCAGGCGTTCGAGAAGGGCAAGCTGGCCATGAACCTGGACGGCGAGTGGCGCGTCGCGTTCATCGCCGACGAGGTGCCTCACCTGAACTACGGCACGGCGCCGATGCCCGTCGACGACGCGCATCCCGAGCTCTACGGCTCCGGCTACATCAATGGGACGATCATCGGCATTCCGAAAGGCAAGAAACACAACGACGAGGCCTGGCAGGTCGTCAAATACCTGACGACGGACCCGCACTTCCTGGCGCAGTTCTCGAACAAGATCCGCAACGTGCCGACGACGAAGGCGGCGCTCCGGTCATCCGAGATCCAGCCTGACCCGCACTTCTCGACCTTCCTGAAGATCTTCTCCAACCCGCATTCGACGACCTCGCCGATCATGGCTTCCGGCGTGGCGTACACGAACTTCGTGCAGAGCTTCTTCACCAAGTGGCAGGGCAGCAACGGCCAGGGACTCGAGGGCAAGCTGCGGAGCCTCGCGAAGGAGCTCGACGCCCAGGTCAAGCAGGCCGGCGGAGGCGGCTCGGCAGTGCCGTGAGACTCCGACCCGCCGCGGACGCCGGGGCCGTCTCGGTCCCGGCGTCGCCGGCACTCGCGCGCCGGCCGGGGAAGCGGCGGGCGGCCTGGCGCCGCCGCCGCCTGGTGCTGTTGCTGATGAGCCCGTGGATCGTGGGTTTCACGGTCTTCTTCGGCTACCCGCTGGTAATGAGCGTCTACCTGTCGTTCACGCACTACGACCTGCTCTCGTCGCCGCGCTGGATCGGGACGGCGAATTACCGGTACCTATTCCACGACGACCCGCAGGTCTGGACCGCGGTCAAGAACACGCTTTGGTACATCGCGGTCGCCGTCCCGCTGCAGGTGCTCTTCGCGTTCGGGATCGCGCTGATGCTGGCGCGGGCGCGGCGCGGCGTCGGGATCTTCCGGACGATCTTCTACCTGCCCGCGCTCGCTCCGCCGGTGGCGGCGACTCTCGGGTTCGTCTACATCCTCAATCCGGCGACGGGGCCGGTGAACGTGTTGCTCGGCCACCTCGGCGTCCAGGGGCCGCTCTGGTTCCACGACCCGCACTGGTCGAAGCCCGCACTCGTTGCGCTCACCGTCTGGGGCGTCGGGAACACGATGGTCATCTTCCTGGCCGCCGTGCTCGACGTGCCGAGACACCTGTACGAGTCCGCCGAGCTCGACGGCGCCGGCGTCTTCTCGCGGCTGCGCTGGGTGACCTTGCCCTCGATCAGCCCGGTGATCCTCTTCGCCGTGGTCTTCAACGTCATCCAGGGGCTGCAGTACTTCACGCAGGCCTATGTCGCAGCAGGGGTGGCGGCCGGACAGGCCTCGCAGGCCGCCGACGTCACCGCGGTCAACCTCGGCTACCCGCAGGACTCGACGCTCTTCTACCCGGTACTGCTCTACCAGCACGGCTTCACGGACTTCCAGATGGGCTACGCGTCGGCGATGTCCGTGCTGTTGCTCGTCGTCTCCTTTGCGATCACGCTCGTGATCGTCCTCAACTCGCGCCGTTGGGTCTACCAGGCGGCGCCGCGATGAGCGCCGTCACCGCACCGGTCGCGCTCGTCCGCCGGCGGCCGCCGGCGAGCGTCCGCCGCAAGCGGTTCCTGCTCGCGGTCGCCAACCACAGCCTGCTGATCGCCGCCGCGGTCGCGTTCCTGGCGCCGTTCATCTTCATCCTGCTGACCTCGCTGATGACGAACAACCAGGCGCTCTCGACGAGCCTCTGGCCACATCCGATCCGCTGGAGCAACTTCTACGACGTCTTCACGAAGGCGCCGTTCTGGCGCTGGGCGCTCAACACCCTCCAATACTCCGTGCTCGCGACGATCGGGCTCGTCCTCTCGAGCGTCCCCGTCGCGTACGCGCTCGCGCGCCTGCGCTGGCGGGGACGGCAGGTCTCGTTCCTGATCGTCCTGATCGCTCTGATGCTGCCGCCGCAAGTGACGGTCGTGCCCCTGTACGTCATGTGGGCGAAGCTGCACCTGGTCGGGACGCTCTGGCCGGTGATCCTGCCGAACTGGTTCGGCGACGCATTCTCGATCTTCCTCCTGCGGCAGTTCTTCCTGACGATTCCCGAGGAGTACCTCGACGCGGCGCGCGTGGATGGCTGCGGCGAGCTGCGGATCGTGGCGACCGTGGTCACGCGGCTCGCGAAGCCGGCGATCGCCGCCGTGGCGCTGTTCTCGTTCCTCTACACGTTCAACGACTTCTTCCTGCCCCTCCTGTACACCGGCGAGAACCCGCATCACTGGGTGCTCTCGCTCGGGCTGTCGGAGTTCCGGTCGCTGCACCAGGTGCAGTGGAACCTGACGATGGCGGCGACGCTGCTCGTCATGGCGCCCGTGATCGTGCTCTTCTTCCTCGCGCAGCGGGCCTTCGTCGAGGGCGTCACGCTGACTGGGGTGAAGGGTTGAAACTCGTCGTCGTCGGCGCCGGTTCGACCTACACCCCGGAACTCGTGTCGGGCCTCTCGCGAGTCGACGTCGACGAGCTCTGGCTGCACGACATCGACCGCGAGCGGCTCGAGGTCGTCGGCGGGCTCGCGGCGCGCATGCTGGACCGGGCCGGTTATCGCGCCGTCCTGGAGCAGACAGGCGACCTCGACGCGGCGGTCGAGGGCGCGGACTTCGTCCTGATCCAGATCCGTGTCGGCGGCCAGGAAGCACGCCTCCGCGACGAGACGGTTCCGCTCGCCTGCGGCTGCATCGGCCAGGAGACGACCGGGGCCGGTGGCTTCGCCAAGGCGATGCGGACCGTGCCGGTCGTGCTCGAGATCGCCGAACGCGTGCGGACGCTGGCCGCGCCGGACGCCTGGATCGTCGACTTCACCAACCCGGTCGGGATCGTCACGCGGGCGCTGCTTGACGACGGTTACCGCGCTGTCGGCCTCTGCAACGTCGCGAGCGGCTTCCAGCGTTCGTTTGCGCGCCGGCTCGGCGTCGAGCCTGAGCGCATCGTCGTCGATCAGGTCGGACTCAATCACCTGACCTGGGTGCGCGCGGCGCGGCTCGACGGCCGCGACGTGCTGCCGGAGCTGCTTGCCGAGCACGGCGACGAGCTCGCGGACGAGCTGGAGCTGCCCCCCGCGCTGCTCGACGAGCTCGGCGCGGTGCCGTCCTACTACCTGCGCTACTTCTACGCGCATGACGAGGTGCTCGCCGAGCAGCTGGACGGGCGGCCGCGGGCGGCGCGTGTGGCCGAGATCGAGGCCGAGCTGCTCGACCTGTATCGCGACCCGGGGCTGAACGAGAAGCCGGCCCTGCTCGAGCAGCGCGGCGGCGCGTTCTACAGCGAGGCTGCGGTCGGGCTTGTCTCGTCGCTCCTGAACGGGGACGGCGCAGTGCACGAAGTCGACGTCCGCAACGGCGGTACGCTCGCCGGTCTCGCCGACGACGACGTGGTCGAGGTGCCGGCCCGCGTCGGCCGCGACGGGATCGAGCCGCTCGAACAGGCGCCGCTGGCCCCGGAGCTGCTCGGGCTCGTCCAGCACGTGGCCGCATACGAGCGTCTGACCGCCCAGGCGGCCGTGACCGGAGACCTCGAGCTTGCCCGCAAAGCGCTGCTAACGCACCCGCTGATTGGCCAATACGACGTCACGAACGAGCTGCTCGAGCGGCTGCTCGCCCGGGTCCAGGCATGAAGCCCGCGGTGGTCGCGGTCGACGGCGGCGCCTCGAAGACGCATCTTGCGCTCGTCGGGAGCGACGGCGAGCTGCTGCAGCTCGTCCGCGGGCCGGAGAGCCAGCCGCACAACGTCGGCTTCGACCGAGCGCTCGAGGTGCTCGACCGTCTGCACGCCGAGGCCGACGCCTCCAAGGCGGACGCCGCACAGCTGAACATGGCCGGTGTCGACTTCCCCAGCGAGGAGGAGCAGCTCCGGCAGGCGATCGAAGCGCGCGGCTGGGCCGAGCGGACGCTCGTCGGCAACGACACCTTCGCCGTCCTGCGCGCCGGCACCGAACGCGGCTGGGGTGTCGCCGTCGTCTGCGGCACGGGGATCAACTGCGTGGGAGTCGCCTCGGACGGCCGACAGGCGCGTTTCCCCGCACTCGGGACGATCACCGGCGACTGGGGCGGCGGCACCGACGTCGGCAACGCGGCATTGTTCGCCGCGGTGCGAGGACAGGACGGGCGCGGGCCGCGGACGACGCTCGAGCAGGCGGTTCCGGCGCATTTCGGGCTGGAGACGCCGCTCGAGGTGGCCGAGGCAATCCACCACCACCAGATTCCGCGGCGAAGGCTGCTCGAGCTGCCACCGGTCGTCTTCGCAGAGGCCGAGCACGACGCGGTTGCGGCCGAGATCGTCGACCGGCTCGCGAGCGAGATCGTCGCGATGGCGCGTGTCGCGCTCGAGCGGCTCGAGCTGAGCGAGGAGCCCGCGGAGGTCCTGCTCGGCGGCGGCCTGCTTCAGTCGGGCGACGGCCGGCTGAGCGGAGCGGTCGAGGCGGAGCTGCGCCGGGTCGCGCCCGACGTGATCGTGAGAGCCCCGAGCTCGCCGCCGATCGTCGGCGCGGCCTTGCTCGGGCTCGACGCAATCAAAGCGCCGCCGGAGGCGCAGCGGCGCGCGCGCCAGGAGCTCGAACAAGCCGTAGCGGCGGAGCGAGGTGGAGATGGCTGACGTTCGGTACGAACAGGCGACCAAGCTCTACTCGGGCACGGACGTGCCCGCAGTGGACGCGCTCGACTTGGAGGTCGAGGACGGCGAGTTCATGGTGCTCGTCGGCCCGTCCGGGTCAGGGAAGACGACGGCGCTGCGGATGCTCGCAGGGCTCGAGGAGGTCGACGCCGGCGCCGTCCTGATCGGCGGCCGCGACGTCACGGACCTGCCGCCGAAGAAGCGCGACGTCGCGATGGTTTTCCAGAACTACGCGCTCTACCCATACCTGACCGTCTCGCAGAACATCGCCTTCCCGCTCAAGATGGCCGGAGTCAAGAAGGCGGAGCGTGAGCGGCAGGCGGCCGAGGTCGCGCGGCGGCTCGGCATGGAGCGCTACCTCGGCCGCAAGCCGTCGCAGCTGTCCGGCGGCGAGCGCCAGCGCGTCGCGATGGGCCGCGCGATCATCCGTCAGCCGAGCGTCTTCCTGATGGACGAGCCGCTCTCGAACCTCGACGCCAAGTTGCGAGTGCAGATGCGGGCCGACATTGCCGCTTTGCAGCGCGACCTAGAGGTCACGACCGTCTACGTCACGCACGACCAGGCGGAGGCGATGACGCTCGGGCACCGCGTGGCCGTGCTCGATCACGGCCGCCTGCAGCAGGTCGGCGAGCCGCGCGAACTCTACGACCGGCCCACAAACCGGTTCGTCGCCGGCTTCATCGGCTCGCCCGCGATGAACCTCTGCGACGTCACCTGCGAGCATGGCGCAGTCTCCTTCGGCGGCGAGCGCGTCAAGCTCGGCCCGGCCGCAGCGAACGGGTCCGGCGCCGTCGTCCTGGGGCTGCGGCCGGAGGCGCTGGAGGTCGGCTTGGAAGGCCTGCCCGCCCGGGTCGAGGTCGTCGAGGAGTTCGGCGCCGACGCGTTCGTCTTCTCCAGCGCGCAGATCGGCGGCGAGGAGACGCGCCTGGTCGCGCGGACGGAAGCGCGGCGCGCTCCGGCGCAGGGCGAGCGGATCTTCTTGCGCGTCAAGCCGGAGGAGGCCCATCTGTTCGATGCCGAGACGGGCGAGCGACTCGGTGCCTGACACGTTCCTGGCCGAGATCCGCGAGCAGCCGGAGGCGCTCCGGCGGCTCGTCGACGCGCGCGCGGACGTCGAGGTCGTTGCCGAGGCGCTCGCGCGGCGCGGGGTGGAGGTGGTGAGGCTGGTCGCGCATGGCTCCTCAGACGCGGCCGCCTCTTACGGCGTCTACGTGTTCGGCCTCTTGCCCGGCTGGACGGCGTTTCGCGACTCGATCTCCCTCTCCACGTACTACCGCGCCGAGCTCGACTTCTCCCGTTCGGCGGTGATCGCCCTGTCGCAGTCCGGCGAGACGCCGGACGTTGTCTCTTACCTGCGCGCCGCGCGCGAGCGCGGCGCACTTACCGTGGCAGTGACGAACGAGCCCCGTTCGGCTCTGGGCGAGGCCGCCGAATGGACGCTGCAGCTCCACGCCGGCGACGAACGAGCGGTCGCGGCGACGAAGACGCTCCTGAACACGTTTGCAGTGCTGGCGCTGCTGGCCGGAGTCGCTGCCGGACGCGGCGACGAGCTCGCGGACGCGCTGCGGACGACGGCCGATCGGATCGCGGCAGCTCTCCCGGGTCTCGAAGAGGCGGTGGCCCCGATTGCAACCACGTTCGCGTACGTCGGCCGCATGTATGTCATCGGCCGCGGGATCGAGTTCGGCACCGCCCGCGAGATCGCACTGAAGCTGACCGAGACCTGTCGTATCGCTGCCGAGCCGCTCACCTCGACCGACCTCTCGCATGGCCCGATCGCCGCCCTCGACGCGATGTTCCCCGTCTGGGCGATCGCGTCGCGCGACGAATGCCTGCCGGCCCTCGTCGCCGCGGCCGCGCTTGCGAGAAACGCCGGCGCGACGCTGGTCGCCACGGGCAACGCCGCAGAGGAAGTGCCCGACGCCGAGTTCTGCCTCCCGGTCCCAGAGGCGCCGCGGGCGGTGCTCGCGCCCCTTCTCTCGCTCATCCCGGGTCAGCTCTTCGCAGCCGCGCTCGCACGTGCGAAGGGGCTCGACGCGGCCCAGCCGGCCGGCCTGACGAAGGTGACGCTCGCGCAGTAGCGCCTAAGGCTTACTCGTCGATCGGCGGCGGGTCACGCCGGGGAATCGGCGAGGCGTTGATCAGGGAGGTCGTCGTCTCGCCGTAGGTGAGGAAGCGGTCGAGGACGAGGCTCAGCTCGTCGATCGAGCGCAGGTGAACCTTGAGGTAGAAGCAGTCCTCGCCCGTGATGCGATGGCATTCGCCGACCTCCGGGATCTCGAGCGCGAGCTCCGGAATCCGCTGCAGCTGCCCCGGACCGGGCTTGATGCGGACGATCGCCGTCAGCTGGTAGCCGAGAGCGCGGGGATCGATCTCGGCGTGGTAGCCGATGATCACACCAGCGCGCTCAAGACGCTGGACGCGCTCGGCAACCGCCGGGGAGGACAGGTTCACGCGCCGGCCGAGCTCGGCGAGGGAGACGCGGCCGTCGCTCGTGAGCTCACCGATGATCTTACGGTCGGTCGAGTCCAGCTTCCGAAGATTGTCGGCAATCATGCGCACAACTCCGTCCTTTCTTGCGTCAGGCGACTCTAGTGCCTTTGATCCGCTATGTCCATTTCGCGCGGTCCTGGCGACAATTTCGTGATCGCCGAAGCCGCTACCGCACCGGTGCCGCTGACCGCGCGAATCGACGCCGTGCCACCGCACGCCTACTTCGTCGGGAGCGCGATCTTCCACTACCTCGGCCCGTCATTCGCGGTCCTGCTCTTCGCGCGTGTCGACGTGCTCGGCGTCGCCTGGCTGCGGATCGCATCGGCGGCGCTCGTCTTCGCCGTCTGGCGCCGCCCCTGGCGCAAGTTCGTGGCGCTCGATCGTCAGGGGCGGCTGCTGACCGTGTCGCTCGGCGCGGTCTTCGCCGTCATGAACGCCTGCTTCTACATCTCGATCGACCGTTTGCCGCTCGCGACGGTGGCCGCGATCGAGTTCATCGGACCGATCGCGGTGGCGGTGATCGGCACGCGGACCTCCCGTAACTTCGCCGCTGTCCTCGCGGCGGTGCTCGGCGTCTACCTACTGACGCACGTTCGCTTCGCCGGCCAGCCGATCGGCGTCGCCTTCGCATTCGCCAACGCGGCCCTCTTCGCCGCCTACATCGTGCTCGCGCACCGGGTCGCGCGGCGCTCGGCGATGGGCGGCGTGGACGGCCTCGCGGCGGCGATGCTGTTCGCGTTCGTCTTCGTCTCCCCGATCGGGTTTGCGAGCGCGGCCCATGCGCTCGGCGATCCGGTGGCGATCGGCGCGGGAATCGGGGTCGGCGTGTCATCGTCCGTCATCCCGTACGTCTTCGACCAACTGGCGATGGCCCGGCTCGCTCGGGCGACCTACGCACTCTTCGTCGCGCTGCTGCCGGCGACGGCGACCGTAGTCGGAGTCATCGTCCTCCGCCAGTTGCCGACGGCGTTAGAGGTTGCAGGGATCGCGCTGGTGATGGCCGGGATCGCACTCCACCGCGAGGCGGCCTGATGGATCAGGTCAGGCTCGGCAGCTCGGGCCTGCACGTCTCGCGGCTCGGCCTGGGGATGATGAGCTACGGCAACGACGCCAACCGGCCGTGGATGCTCGACGAAGCGGCGGCCGAGCCGATCGTCCGCCGTGCCGTCGAAGGCGGGTTCACCTTCTTCGACACCGCCGACATGTACTCGCAGGGAGCCAGCGAGGTCGCGACCGGCCGGCTCCTGCGGAAGCTGATCACCCGAGACGAGCTCGTCCTCGCGACCAAGGTCTACTTCCCGATGACGCCCGGCCCGACCGGGCGCGGCCTTTCGCGCAAGCACATTCTCGCGGCGATCGACGCGTCGCTAAAGCGGTTGGAGCTCGACTACGTCGACCTCTACCAGATCCATCGCTGGGACTTCGAGACCCCGATCGAGGAGACCATGGAGGCGCTGCACGAGGTCGTCAAGTCCGGCAAGGCGCGCTACATCGGCGCGAGCAGCATGTACGCGTGGCAGTTCGCCAAGGCCCAGCATGTCGCGGAACGTCACGGCTGGACCCCGTTCGTCTCGATGCAGAACCACTACAACCTGATCTACCGCGAGGAGGAGCGGGAGATGATTCCGCAGTGCATCGACCGGGGCGTCGGGATCATTCCGTGGAGCCCGCTCGCCCGCGGCTTCCTCGCGGGTACGCGCACGCGGGAGGGCGAGCGCCGAACGCGGCGTTCCGAGACCGACCCGCTCCAGGACGAGTGGTACGGCCGCCCGGAGGACTTCGACGTCGTCGACCAGCTCGCGGAGGTCGCCGGCGAGCGAGGCCTGCCGTCGGCCCAGGTCGCCCTGGCCTGGCTCCTGCACAGGCCGGGCGTGACCGCGCCGATCGTCGGCGCGACGAAGCTCGGCCACCTCGAGGACGCGCTGGCCGCGGCCGAGCTGGCGCTATCGCCTGACGAGATCGCGCGGCTCGAGGAGCCGTACGTACCCCATCGGGTGCTTGGGCACTAGCCCAGCGACGTGGCGTTCTTCGGCTCGATCCGCGCGGCGCCCGCCGCGGGGGAGACGATGCTCTCGTGGCCATCCTCCCACCGCACGCGGCAGCGCAGTGGCTGCTGCTGGAGCACGTCCTCGATCACGCCGGTGTGCGGCGGCTGGCCGACCCGCTCGGACTCGAGCACAATGCTGTCGCCGATGTGAGCTTCCATCTCAACGACCTCCTTTGGGAGCTCTCTCGAAAGTAGGTGCTGTTCTACCGCTTTCACTGCTGGTAGGTGAAGTCCACGCTTCCTGCGACCCGGGCCTTGTAGATGATGCAATGCCCGAACAGCAGGGTCCGGTAGTGCGTCAAGGTCACGGCGAAAGCGCCCGACCCGCCGGCTGACGTGCTCGTCGAGACATCCTGCAAGGTCCCGGTGACCCGGTACCGCTGGTTCGTGCAGTACGCGCCCGGTTTGAGCATCGTGATCGTGCCGCCGTGGTAGGCGAACGTTCCGTCGACGAAGTCGACACTGCCGGCCGGGCTCGTGGTCGCCATCTGGAAATCGCCTCCGTTGACGTACGTGGGACTCGAGCCGAGCGGGTCATGCTCGACCCTGGCGTTCCACGCCCCGGTATCGCCTGCGTTACCTGCGCCGGTGCCCGCGAACGACCCGACCGTCGATGTGAACGCGTATTCGTAGCCAACGATCCTGAAGCTGGTCGAGGCGGGTGCGGCCGACCCGGCCGCAGGAAGGACAGTCGCTGCGAACGCGGCCAAAGCTAGTAGCGAAGCGCGAGATCTAAGGCTCATACCGCCTCCTTCGTCAGAACTATCGAGGACCGGATCTACCCCCGTGGGCGGATTTGGAACGACGCGCGAGCTGAGCTTTTCCGGTCGAGTCGGGGCGTCCGCGCGGCGGGCGCCCCCGCTCGTTTTAACCGCCTACCACTTCGACCGGCGCCCGCGGCGGCTCGTGTACAGGAGCTTCGCGGGGCCGGCGCGCATCCCGGCGTGCTCGAACTGAGCGTGGTGGCCGAGCCGGCGAGCGACGCGGCCGGTCTCGGCCTGCTGGTCCGGGAGGACGAACGTGATCGCCGTGCCGCTGCGGCCCGCTCTGCCGGTGCGGCCGGTGCGATGGACGTAGCCCTTGTCCTCCTCCGGCGGGTCGAAGTTGATCACGTGCGTGATCTCCGTCAGGTCGAGCCCGCGGGCGGCGACGTCGGTGGCGACGAGCGTCGCGACCTTGCCACTCTCGAACTGCGCCAGCGCCCGCTCACGCGCGCGCTGCGACATGTCGCCGTGCATCGCGGCCGCCCTGACGCCGTGGCGCTCGAGCTTTCGCACGAGGCGGTCGGCCCCGCGCTTCGTCCTGACGAAGACGAGCGTCGAGTCCGAGGCCTTGATGTGCTCGACGAGCGTCTCGACCTTCGTGTCGGCCGTGACCGAGACGAACTGGTGCTCGATCTCTGCCGGCTGAGCATTCGATAGCTCGCCTTCGATCCGCGACGGGCTGTTCGTGTAGGCGCGGGCGAGATCGCCGACGGTGCCGTCGAGCGTGGCCGAGAAGAACATCGTCTGGCGGTTCCGCGGCAGCCGGCGCACGATCTTGTCGACCTGCGGCTGGAAGCCCATGTCGAGCATTCGGTCGGCCTCGTCGAGCACGAAGGTCCGGACGTGCGAGAGATCGATCATCCGCCGCTGGGCGAGATCCTCGAGCCGACCCGGGGTGGCGACGAGGACGTGGGCGCTCTTCGCGCGGTTTCCCTGTGCGCGGAGCGGCACGCCGCCGTAGGCCGACGCGACCGTGAGGCCCTTGGCTTTCGCGAGCGGCTGCAGCTCCGCCGTCACCTGCGAGGCGAGCTCACGGGTCGGGACGAGCACGAGCGCCGAGACGCGCCCGTCGCTCGGGACGGTCCGCTCCGCGATCGGAATCGCGAACGCGAGCGTCTTGCCCGAGCCTGTGGGCGACTTGGCGAGGACGTCGAGCCCCGCCAGCGCGTCGGGCAGGACAAGCTCCTGGATTCGGAAGGGCGTGTGGATCGAGCGGGCGGCGAGCGCGTCGACGACGCGCGCGGACACGCCGAGCTCGCGAAAAGAATGCTGTGACATGTTGTTCGACTCCTTTACGGGTTCGAGACTTGCCGACCTCGAAACACCCGAAGGAGGAACGAGAAGCGCATCTCACCGGGCGACAGGATTGCCGTCCCGTGCACTCACAGTAGCAGCGAAACCGGTCGGAAACCGCCTTCGTAAGCCGGTTGTAAGTGAAGTGAAGCAGTCAACCGCCAAAGGGTGATGGATCAACCGAGGGCCCTTGCCCGATAGTGGGTTTGCAACCGAGAGACGCCCCGATGCGGCGGGGGCGACCTCGGAAGTCATACCGAGGGGCCCCCTTTGCGGCGGGGCCTCGAGGAACTCAATGCGGCTCTCTCACGGGAGATGAAGCGGGACCTGGCGGCGGGTCCCGCTTCTCATTGTGCTCCGCTCCAGCAACCGGGTTTAGACGGGCGTGGCCGCAAAGCCGCCACGCCCGTCTATCCCGGCATCGAACGCGGTTAGAACGTCCCGTTCCAGACGACGACGTCCTCCTGGTTGATCGGTGTTGGTACGAACTGCAGGCCGTACCACCACTCCACGTTCTGCTTGTTGTTGGAGTCGGTCCAGAACGCGTGGAGGACACCGTCCGAACCGATGTCGATGTCTGTGTAGTCGCCGAAGAATCCGCCCCCGAATCCGTTGCGGGTGTTGATCGGGTGCGTGCTCACGACGCTCGTCGTCGTGCCATTGGTAGCCCAGTAGTCCAGCCGGGTGTTGTGGATGTAATCGCCGAGCTGGGTGCAGTTGATCCGGCCTTCGGGCGGTGGCGGCCCGGCGGCGCAGGTCTGCCAGGGCGAAACCACATCCCCTCGATACGCAGCCAGCACGACGTGGCCGTCCGAGCCGACCGAAACGGACGGGAAGACGTCCTCGACCGGACCTGCGGGCGAGGGCGCGTCCAGTGTTCCGCCGGAAGGCTGCGCGACCGGATAACCGATGGGCGTTCGCGTTGCCGCTGCGAAGACCCGCAGCGGCGCCGTCCAGTGGGCGCCGCCGTCGGTCGACTTGCTCCACACCGCCACCGATCCGCCCGGATCCATTTCCGTGGTCCAGGTCGCATACAGATCGCCGTTCGGAGCCGCGGCGGCCGCCGGGAAGCTGTTCACGCGAAACGCCGTGTCCCCGAGCACCTCGGTCTCGTGGAGAGTCGAGATCTGCACGGGCTTGCCCCAAGTCGCCCCACCGTCGGTCGACTTCACGACCCAGGTCGAGTCGAGCGAGGCCAGCCGAGTGGCACCGTCCCAGAACACGTAGAGAGCCCCATCCGGCCCGACGACCGGACGAGACCCCTGGCTGTAGAGGACGTTGCCCGAGATCGCCTTCGGCGAGGTGAAGGTCGCGCCGCCGTTACTCGAGGACGCGAAAAAGATCGGCGACTGCCTGTACGCGCCGGTGTGTGCGTTGAAGATGTACCGAGTCCAGGTGACGTACACGCGATCGCGGAACGGGCTGGACGTGTTGCTGTCCACCGCAATCCATTCCTTGTCATTGAGAATCGCCGGTGAGGTGGTCGGATTGATGAACGTCGGTGCCGACCAGCTCAGGTTGCCACCGGAGAACGTGCCACGGCTGACCGTCACCGTGTTCGGCGCGCTCGTACGGTTGAATCCCAGGCCCGCGTAGTAGACGTGACCCTGGCTGTCCCAGGCCACGGCCGGATCGCCGCCGGCATCGTATGGCCCGCCGGTCAGGTGCTCGACCCCCGGGATCAGCGTCCCGAGATGCGAAGGATCGGTCGCGGTGCAGCACCAAGTCTGGCCACCGTCGTTGGAGAAATACGTGCCGGAATAGGCGTCGCCCAGCGCGCTGCACGGGGTCCCGCTGACGGTGCAGCTCCACGTCCGACTCACGTAATCGTTCGCAGCGGCGACGACGTGGTTCGGGTTGTTGGGATCGACCGCGATCGCCGTCTCGTTCTGCGGCGCGCCGGCGGTGTCCTGGTTGACCGTCACATCGGGCGGCTGGATGCTCGTTCCGTCCAATGGGCTGCCAAGCACGAACGTCGGGGTGATCGGCGTTGCGACCGGCGGTGCTGCACTGTCGGCCGCCTCCTGTTCGATGAACGCCGAGAACCGAATCTGCAACCCGGCGGTGCCGTGTAGCGATGCGACCTTGCCGGCGAGCTTGGAGATGTCGTATCGCTGCGTCTGGGTCGCGCTACCCGCGCTCGCCGTCAGCATCAGCGCCCCGATGGCCGCGCAGGCAAGTGTGACGAGCGCCGCCGCACGTCTACTAAGTCTCATTGTTGCCCTCCCCTCCCAAAAGCTAGGAAAGCCGAACGCTCTTCGAACGACCGCGAGAGCGACCGGCCCGACTTGAGTCGCGCGGGATCGTAGCCCACCTCTTACCTCGTCGTTCAGACAAGCATTTGCTCCTGTTGTCCGGGGGAAACCCCCTTCAGGGGGGTGCCGGGTTCGGACCGAAGAGCCAACATCAGAAAGCGCGAACCGCACGCCTGGGCCGCAGAGACGGACGGGACGCGCAAATGTGAAGGGCGGCTTCGGCCGCCCTTTCCTTTGGTCCGCCTAGGCTGGCGCGATGGCTCGCTTCGTCGGTCGCGAGAACGTCCGCAAGCGCCTGGCACCGCTCGCGGGCGAGCCCGGCCGCACGATCTACGCCGGCGGAGAGGCGCGAATCGATACCGCCGGCGAGCTGATCGTCGTCCGACCGCCGTTCGGGCTCGCGCACGAGGGCGAGTACGACGTCGTGCAGCTCGAGCCGTTGTTCGAGGCGCTGGCCGCCGACCACGTCGTTGCTGCGCTGCTCGTTCGCCTCGGCGGCTACGCGGTCGGCGTCTTCGACGGCGAACGGCTGGTCGCGTCGAAGGTCGGCTCCCGTTTCGTCAAGGGCCGGCATAAGAAGGGCGGCTCGTCGTCCGGCCGCTTTAGCCGGCGGCGCGACGAGCAGGCTCGCGCGCTGATTGAGGAAGCGGCCGAGGTCGCCGTGCGGGTGTTGGAGCCCTGGCGCGACCGAGTCGAGTTCGTGGCTCTCGGCGGCGACCGCGGGGCGATTGACCGTGTGCTCGCGGCGAGCGCGGAGCTCGGCTGGCTCGCCGAGCACGCGCTGCCGCGCTTCTTCACCGTGCCGGAGCCGCGCCAGCGTGTGCTCGAGCGGCTGCCGTACGACGTCTACTCGGCCGAGGTCGCGAGCGACAGTGACTGAGGATCGCGCGGACGGGCAGGAAGAGGACGTGCTGGGCCAGTTCTTTGCGGCGTCTGTCGAAGACGTCGACGACGTCCTCGTCGAAGAAGGGCCGTACGGCCGCTTGTCGATCGTCGAGGCCAAAGGACTGACGGAGGTCAGCCTCGCCACGCTCGGCGAGATTCTTGGAGTGGGAAGGTACGACCAGCTCCTCGAACGCATCGGCGAAGGCCCCCAAGCCGAGAGCGAGGAGGCGGGTGTTCTCACCATTCCGACCGAGCTTCGCGATGCGCTTGCCGAAGCAAGGGACATCAACACCCTCGCCGCGAGCTGGGCCGCGACCGATGAACTCTCCCTCGACGGCTGGCGCACCGAGGATTCGCTACGAGTTCTCCGCGAGCTGAGCGCACTCGCTCGCGAAGCGGCTGCCGACGGCCGCGAACTGTGGTACTGGTGGTCGCTATAGGAAGGCGGTTACTTGAAGATGTTGACCGCCCGCGCGGCGACGAGCAGGATCGCGGCCGCTGAGACCGCGGACTCGGCCATCATCAACAGCTTCGCCCGGCGGGTCAGCGGCATCGTGTCGGTCGGGCTAAACGCAATCGAGTTCGTGAAGGAGACGTAGATGTAGTCGAAAAGGAGCGGGCGCCAGACGGGCTCTCCGGGCCGTGTGCTCTCCTGCTGCGGGAACCGAAAATCGGCGGCCGGCGGATTCGGCTCGAGGCGCCTGACCGGGCCGCCTTGATCGATTCCCCAGAACCACAGCGCAAAGGCGATCACGTTGGTCCCCCAGATCGTCGTCCCCTTCAGAAGCAGCTGCCCGCCGCTGGTCTCGTTGCCGCTGACCAACGACCCCAGCAGTGCGACGAGGGCGAACGCGTTCTCGACGCTGATCAAGCCCAGCAAGGTCAGGGCGGCGTTGCGGCGATGTCCTATGCGTTCCAGCCACGTGCGCGCTCGGGCCCAGGCGAGCGCGATCAGGAGAATGGCCTCGGGCGGGACGGCGATCGTCCAGACCCACCACGGCAGGCCCCAGAGCTTCCAATCGCGCATGAAGCTGATCAGCGCGAGCGCGAGCTGGAAGACGATCACGACGAGGACGGCAGGCGCCGCTTCCCAGCGTGACTCGGTCACCTCCTCGGCGAGCGCGCGCCGCTCGGTTTCATCCATCGCTCCTGATTCTCTCCGACCGCGGAGCGGGTGAGGCCCACGGTCTGCACCCACGGGCCCCGGTCTGGGCGATCTTCGTGGACACGTTCGGGCTGACGATCCTGAACGCACGGCTGCGCCACGCGCTCAGCGAGCTATTCACACAGCCGCTTCGGCGACCTCAGGTCCCGCGCGGCTTTCAGCGTCTTCTCGTGCCGACTCTGGAATCATCCGGGCCACTCGGGGAGTCTAAGACGAGACCGCTAACTATTGGGCACAGGACTCGCGTCGGCACGCGTCGTGGTCGTTACCCCAGGGACATTCGTCGGTCCGGTGGACGAGCCGGCTCCTACGCGCTCGAAGATCTCGACGAACGTCGCTACGCCGTGCGCCAGACACGGGTTCGCCTTCACCAAGCGCGCTTTCGGGGACGGGTCGTTCCTG
>Ga0066710_100000129_pt1 | contig 35127 bp, 32 predicted proteins | sample GraSoiAngelo_159_FD_79666 | JGI IMG/M metagenome (GOLD analysis project Ga0066710, IMG submission 79666) | Grasslands soil microbial communities from the Angelo Coastal Reserve, California, USA - 14_1009_16_40cm | ecosystem: Environmental > Terrestrial > Soil > Grasslands | place: USA... | reverse complement strand
CTGGGTGGGTGGGAACTGGGCCCGCGTGGCGGCCTTGCCGAGAATAGGAGGTGATCCAGCCGATGTGTAACCCTACGGTGATCTGTGAGGTGGTTGCCTCCTAGGCAGGGTCCACGCTAGCTCCAGGTGGAACAGCCTGGGAGTCCAGGCGCCACCGGCCCCGACGGTCCCGCTCTCACCAGCGGGGCGGCGCGACGCGCGAGTGAACGAGTCACACCGCGCCGCAGCCACCGTCGGGGCTTTTTTATCTGAGGGGGGCGGCCCCCTCAAACTCGGACTCGCGGGTGAAGGGGTCACACCGCGCGGTGGCCTCTTCGAGTTTTTATTGCTGAGGGGGGCGACCCCCCTCAGACTCCCCCGGCAGTCTTTGCGTCTAGGCTTTGCGAACGTTGGCGGCTTGCAGGCCCTTCGGACCGCGCGTCACCTCGAACTCCACGCGATCGCCCTCGGTGAGGCTCTTGAAGCCCGAAGCTTGGATCGCGCTGAAGTGAACGAACACATCCTCGCCGCCCTCCTGCGTGATGAACCCGAAACCCTTCGAGTCGTTGAACCACTTCACGGTGCCCTGTGCCATGACCTTCCTCTTTCTCTGTTGCGGAGCTTCATGCTCCGGTGATCCCGGCCTCCATGGCCGGAGTGTTAATGCCGCGGGACCGGATGTCCCAGGTGCCGCTCGATCGTGCGCAACTGCTCGTGCTCCTCGGGCGCGGCGAAGCTCGTAGCGCGGCCGCTCGCCTCCGCGCGCGCGGTGCGGCCGATCCGGTGGATGTAGTCCTCCGCCGTGTGGGGCAGGTCGAAGTTCACCACGTGGGCGATCGCGGGCACGTCGATTCCGCGCGCCGCGATGTCGGTGGCGATCAGCACGCGATATCGCCCGCTCCGGAAGCCGTCGAGAGCCTCGCGGCGCTGCGACATGGAGCGATCCGCGTGCAGGCGCGTCACCCGGTGACCGGCCGCCCCGACGGCGCGCGCCACGCGATCGGCGCGATGCTTCGTGCGCGTGAAGACGAGCGTCTGCCCGCCCTCTTCGCCGAGGAGCTTCAGAAGGAGCGGCGTCTTCTGCTGGATCGGCGCCTGGTAGAGGACCTGTGTGACCTTCGCGACGGGTTTGGCGATTACACCGACCTCGACGCGCACGGGCCGGACGAGGTGGCGACGGACCAGCATCTCGACCGCCGTCGGCATCGTCGCCGAAAAGCAGAGGGTCTGCCGGTCGAGCGGCGTCACGCGCAGGATGCGCTCGACTTGAGGAGCGAAGCCCATGTCGAGCATGCGGTCGGCCTCGTCGAGGACGACGATCCGGAGCGTGCCGAGTCCGAGCGTCCGTCGCTCGACGTGATCGAAGAGCCGGCCGGGGGTCGCCACGATGACGTCGGGTCTCCGCTGGAGCCCGGAGAGCTGTGGCCCCATCGATTCGCCCCCGATGAGCACGACGGTCACGACGCCCTGGGCGCGACCGAGCGTGTCGAACGTCTCTGCGATCTGGAGCGCGAGCTCGCGCGTGGGCGCGAGCACGAGCGCGCGCGGCCCGGCGGCGCTGAGCCTGGTGGGCCGTGAGTCCGCGGGCGCGAGCCGCGCGCCCCCCCGCGTCAGAATTTCGATCATCGGGATCGCGAAGGCGGCGGTCTTGCCCGTGCCCGTCTGGGCGCATCCGATCACGTCGCGTCCCTCGAGAATCGGCCCGATCACCTGGGCCTGGATCGGAGTCGGAGTGGAATAGCCCGCGCGGGCGATCGCATCGCGCATCGCCGGCGTGAGCGCAAGGTCACTGAACGTCTGAACCATGAATAGGAAGCCTTTCCGTGGTGTCTGCGCGTTGAGCACCCGGGCCCGTTGCCGGGCCCGGGCGGGAGCGAACAGGGTGGTTGTTAGACCTTCCTGACGTTGGCTGCCTGAAGACCCTTCGGACCGCGAGTCACTTCGAACTCGACCCGGTCACCTTCCGCAAGGCTCTTGAAACCCTGGGCTTGGATGGCGCTGTAATGGACGAACACGTCCTCGCCGCCTTCTTGTGTGATGAACCCGTACCCCTTCGCATCGTTGAACCACTTCACCTGTCCTTGAGCCATACCTCGAACCTCTCTTTAGGGGGGTCTTCAAGCCCCTGTGTGCTCCCGCCATCGTGGCGGGGTTGCCTTCCGGAATTGGAAGGCAAACAAAAACGCCGCGCGTGCTGGGCCCGCGCGGCGTGTGTCTCGATCTCTCACAATCGTTACCTAACTCCGTGTGTGCCAGAACCGAGCGGTAGGATGACATGCTCACGATCCCAAGTCAACTGAATTATTGGTGTGGATTACTCCACGCGGCGGGTGACGGGACGCGAGCCGTTCCTCGTGCCGAGCCATCCGGGAATCGCCACCGAGAAGCGCCCGGCGGTGCCGCCGGCCACGACGACGTGGATCTCGTCCGTCGACGGGAACTTGGAGACGAGCGTGTCGAGTCCGAGCTCGGACTCGCGGCTGCCGTACCTCAAGTTCGTCCCCTCACCGTGATCGGCGTCCGGGAGCAACGTCCGGTACGGGCGGCGCACCGTCTCGTAGAGATGGCGCTTCAGGTCCTCCTTCGACCAGCCGTCATCGGCGAAGGTGCGGGCGTGCTCGGGCCCCACGACCAGCATCGTGTGAGAGTAGAGCGGAAAGTGCTTGCTGTTCCAGAGGCCCGCCATCGACCAGCCGAGCGATCCGCCGAGCTCCCGGGCCGTACGGCTCGAGTGATCGGAGATTCCGTGCGGCCCTTCGCCGGCGAACAGCGTGACGGTCGAGACCTCCGCCGGAAAGCCGCGGCTCGCGTGAAAGGGCGGCCACGGGCTCGCCTCCTCGTTCTCGGCGATGCAGTAGGTGTAGCGTCCGGGATGGCCGAACGTGGACATCGAGATCTCGCCCGGCCGCGCGCCGCCGACGTTGATCATCAAGAGGCGGAGCGCTCGGCCGATGGTCGCGTTGGCGCGGTAGCCGGGACCGAAAACGCCGAAGGCACTGTTGAGGCCGATGCGCGTACGGATCGGTCCGTTGACGACGATGAGCGGCGCCGCGAAGTGCGTCGAGGTCGCCACCCCGTGGAGATTGAACGCCGGGTCGCACGCGCCCTCGGCGGCGGCGACGACGACCGGCAGGTACTCGGGCCGGCACCCGGCCAGGACCGCGTTGATCGCCGCCTTCTCGACGGTCAGCCGGCCGTAATTCGGCGGCATCGTGCCGAGCAGCTCGTCGCGCGGTCGTCCGCTGCCCGCGAGCATGCGCTCCACGCGCTCACGCGTGGGCGGGACGACGGGAAGCCCGTCGGTCACGCCCTTGTCGAACCAGATCTCGAATTCGTCGGACGTCATCGCGGCGCCCGGCGATGCTATACCCGGACGTCGCCTTCCGACAATTCCCCGAGCGAGCGCGCATTGTCTGCGGAGCGAGCGTGACGCTTCCGGAAACACATCCACCATGACGCTGGATGTCACCGGGGGTGCCATCCTGGGCGATCACATGAGTGTCATCCGAACGCGCGACCGCGCAGGGACCGCTGGAAAGAAGCCATAAGACAAGACCGGCCGGCCACTGGCCAGTGTTGTCCGTCTACCGGAACCCTCTGAAAAACCTTCGCTTTTTTCCGGCCCCCCTCAGCGAGGTCGAGCCGCGGCCTAAAGCCTTGGAAAATTGGAGTTTTCATTTTTGGGTGGCACGAACTGTGCTACTGTACAAAGCCCGACGCGGGCGTTCAATTGCAGACGATGGAGCGGTGATGTTCTACAACCTCCTGGCCGGAATGTTCTCCAACGATCTCGCCGTCGACCTGGGGACCGCAAACACACTGGTGTACGTCCGTGGGGAAGGGATCGTGCTCAACGAGCCCTCGATCGTCGCGATCCACCAGGCGGACCACTCGGTGCTCGCGGTCGGTCACGAAGCCAAGGCCATGCTCGGGCGCACGCCCGGGAACATCATCGCTATCCGCCCGTTGAAGGATGGCGTCATCGCTGACTTCGACGTGACCGAGAAGATGCTGCACTACTTCATCTCGAAGGTGCACCGCCGACGCACCCTCGTGCGGCCGCGCATCGTCATCGGCGTGCCCTCGGGAATCACGCAGGTCGAGAAACGCGCCGTGCGCGACTCGGCGATGCAGGCGGGAGCGCGCGAGGTGTACCTGATCGAGGAGCCGATGGCGGCGGCGATCGGCGCGGGCCTGCCGATCCAGGAGCCAGGCGGCAACATGATTGTCGACATCGGGGGCGGCACCACGGAAGTCGCGGTGATCTCGCTCTCCGGGATCGTCTACTCGAAGTCGGTGCGGATCGCCGGGGACGAGATGGACGAGGCGATCGTGCAGTACATCCGCAAGCACTACAACCTGCTCGTCGGCGAGCGGCGAGCCGAGGAGATCAAGGTGACGCTCGGGTCCGCGTATCCGATGGGCGGCGACCGCCGCACGATGGAAGTCAAAGGTCGCGACCTCATCGACGGCATTCCGAAGACTATCGTGATCACCGACGAGGAAATCCGGGAAGCGCTGCGCGAGCCCGTGATGACGATCGTCGAGACGGTGCGCACGTGTCTCGAGCGGACACCGCCCGAGCTCGCAGCGGACATCGTAGACAAGGGAATCGTGATCACCGGAGGCGGCGCGCTGCTCCGGGGCCTGGACCACCTGTTGCGTCAGGAGACGAACCTCCCCGTGACGCCCGGCGACGACCCGCTGTCGTGCGTCGCGCTGGGGACGGGAAAGGTGCTGGACGAGCTCGATCTCTTGAAGAAGGTGGCAATCCCCGCCTAACAGGTTCCAGCGTCCCTCTGGGGGTCGGAAGGTGAAGATTCGGAAGCTCGTACTGCTCGGCTCCCTGGTGGCGGCTTGCCTGCTGCTCCTCACGCTCCAGACGCGCGGGTACGGCGCGGCTGCCCGGGACCTCTTTGCCATCGTGACCACGCCTATCCAGACCGGGCTTGCCAAAACGAGCCGCGCCACCTTCGGGCTCTGGACGACGTACCTCGACTGGAAGAACGTGCGCGCCGAGAACCGGCGGCTCCGCGACGAGGTGCAAGAGCTGCGCGTCCGGGCGCTGCGTGTGAGCGAGACCGACGACGAGAATCGACGGCTGCGCCGCCTGCTGGTCTTGCAGGAGCGGCTCCCGCTCATGACCCTGTCCGGGGAGATCATCGCGCGTGAGTGGGGCGGCTGGATCCGGTCGCTCACCGTCAATCGCGGCCGGGGCGACCACGTGCCCCGCCTGACCGCGGTGATCTCGCCCGACGGTCTCGTCGGTCGCATCGTCGACGTTCGGCCGGGTGCGTCGATCGTGCAGGTGCTGACCGACCCCGCGTCCACCGTCGGCGCCCACGTCTTGAGAACGCGCACCCCCGGGATCGTCGAGGGCGACCCGCGCGGCACGCTCCGCTTCAAGTTCATGGCCCGCGACGGGGCGTCGATCCAGAGCGGCGACGTGCTCGTGACCGCCGGGCAGGGCGGGCTCTTCCCGCGCGGCATCCCGATCGGCACCGTCCGGTCGATCGACAATCGCGGCGCCGCGCTCTTCCACTACGCCGAGCTGACGCCGGCCGTCGACTTCGCGCGGGTCGACGAGGTGTTGCTGGTGACCGGGGACTCGCAGGGCGATCTCACCGCATACTTCCCGGTGGACGGCTGATGCGCGCGCTGCTCGTGCTGACGATCGTCGGAGGCTCGGTCGCTCACGCGACGCTCACACCGCTCTTCAGCGTCGCGGGCGTGACGCCCGATCTTCCCCTGATCATGATCATTCTGCTGTCGCTGCGGCGAGGCCCCGAGTTCGGATGTCTGACGGGGTTCGTCACCGGCCTCCTCCAGGACGCAGCCGGCGGCGGGCTGATCGGCGTGCAGGCGCTGACGAAGGCCGTCATCGGATTCGGGATCGGCGTCGCCGGCGCCCGGCTGCGGGTGAGCCAGCCGCTGGTCCAGGTGCCCGGGCTCGTGGTGCTCACGATCGCCGAGGGGCTCGCCCGGTTCGCGTTGCTGCAGATCTTCCGCTTTCCAGCGCCGTTCGGTGAGGTCATGATGTACGTCGTGCTCCCGCAGGCGCTCTGCAACGGGTTCATCGGCGCCGCCGTCGTGCTGGGTCTGGCCTGGGCCCAGGCGATTCGCGGACGCTTTGAAGGCGGGCGGTCGTGACGTTCCCCCGCCGTTCGCTGCCGAGTCGCCGCGACCCCGGCCACCGGCGCGTGATGGTGATCGCGACGGCCGTGACCCTCGCGTTCCTCGTCCTGATCGGCCAGCTCTGGTATCTCCAGGTGCTCGAGGGCGGACGGTTCCTCGACGCGTCCGACAAGAACCGGATCCGCGTTCGGCCGATCGCCGCGCCCCGCGGCATCCTGTTCGACCGCCACGGCACGCCGCTCGTCGACAACCGTCCCGCGTTCACCCTCTCGCTGATCCCCCGCGAGCTGCCCCGCGAGGTCGAGAGTCGCGACGTCGTGCTCGGTCGCGTCGCCGCGCTGCTCCACATTCCCTACCAGGAGCTGCTCGACGCCGTGGCGCGGGTCCAGCCCGACTCGCTCTTGCCCGTCCGCGTGCGCCGGGGCCTGACGCTCGCCGACGTCGCGAAGGTGGAGGAGTGGAAGCTCGAGCTGCCGGGGGTGATCACCGAGGTCGAGCCCCAGCGCGTCTACCCGACGAGCCGCTTCGCCGCGCACCTCCTGGGGTACGTCCGCGAAGCCAGTGACGAGCAGCTCAAGCAGGGGCGCTACCGGCGCGGCGAGATGGTGGGGCAGACCGGGCTCGAACGCCTCCTGGACGAATACCTGCGCGGCCAGGATGGCGGCGAGCGCATCGAGGTCGACGCGATGGGGCGCCCGGTGCGCCGGGTGCAGCAGACGGAGCCGCACTCCGGCGCGCAGGTGGTCACCACGGTGGATCGCGCGATCCAGGAGGCCGCGGAGCGCGCGATGGAGGGGCACGCCGGCGCGGTCGTCGTCATGGATCCGCGCAACGGCGACGTGCTCGCGATGGTCTCCACGCCCGCCTTCGAGATCGATCGCTTCACCGGGACCATCGAGCGCGACGCGTGGCTGCGCGTGGTTCAGGATCCGAACTTTCCGCTGCTGAACCGCGCCATCCAGAGCCAGTACGCCCCCGGCTCCGTGTTCAAGGTCATCGTCGCGGCGGCCGGCCTGCAGGAAGGCAGCCTCACGCCCCTCGACCGGACACACTGCACCGGCGAGTTTCACCTGGGCACGTCCACTTTCAAGGACTGGAAGGACGGCGGGCACGGCACGGTCGATCTCCACAACGCGATCGCGCAGTCCTGCAACATCTTTTTCTACGAGGCGGGACTCAAGATCGGTGGCGCGATGATCGTGCGCTACGCGAGCGCGTTCGGGTTCGGCCAGCCGACGGCCCTCGACCTGCCTGGAGAGAAGAGCGGCCTCCTGCCGAAGCCGCAGGTCGTGCGCGGCCGTTCGGGGCGGACGTGGCCAGCCGGCGAGACGGTCAACATGTCGATCGGCCAGGGCACCGTGCTGGTCACGCCGATGCAGGTCGCCCGCTTCATGTCCGCGATCGCCAACGGCGGCGTCCTCTGGCGGCCGCGCCTCGTGCAGCGGGTCGAGCGACCCGACCGTGTCGTCTGGAGCGACCAGGGACAGGTCAGCGGTCACGTCGAGCTGTCGCCGGTCGTGTGGGCGTTCCTCCGGCAGAGCCTCTGGTCGGTGGTGAACGATGGCGGAACGGGCGCGGCCGCCCGCATCCCCGGCCTGGACATCGCCGGCAAGACCGGCACCGCGCAGATGATCGCCAAGTCCAAGGCTGAGAAGGGCCAGGACCACGCGTGGTTCGCCGCCTTCGCGCCGATGAAGGCGCCGGAGGTGGTCGTCGTGGTGATGGTGGAGCGGGGCGGCAAGGGCGGCCAGGTCGCGGCGCCGATCGCCCGAAAGATCCTGAACGCGATCTTCTTCGAGAGAGTCGCCGCGGTGGAGACCTCGGGCTAGTGGGTCGGATCGACCGACGCCTGCTGCAGAACGTGGACTGGCAGCTGCTGGCGATCGCGTTCGGCCTGGTCGTGATGAGCACGGTGACGCTCACAAGCCTGCACGTGGGTCGTGCGGGCGGCAGCGTCGTCGTACGGCAGATCCTGTGGTTCGTGGTCGGCCTCGTCGCCCTGGTCCTGCTGGCGAGCCTCGACTACCGCCGGCTCGTGCGCGTCGCGCCGGGTCTCTACCTCTTGGGCCTCGCCGGCCTGGCCGCGGTGTTCGTGCTGGGTCGGACCGTGTCGGGCGCGCGGCGATGGGTCGTGCTCGGCCCGCTGTCGATCCAGCCGTCCGAGCTCTTCAAGATATGCTTCGTGCTCATGATGGTGTGGGCGATCACGTCCCGCTGGGCGCAGCCCGTGGGCAAGCTCACGCTCGTGTTGACGCTACCGATCGTCGCGGTGCCGGTCGTGCTGATCATCAAGCAGCCCGACCTCGGCACCGCGCTGTTGCTTGTTCCCGTGCTGGGGATCCTCCTCGTCGGCGCGGGGATGCGTCTCAAGCTCCTGGGGGGCCTGGTCCTCGCGGCGGTGGCCGCGGCGCCGCTGGCCTGGCTGGCGCTGAAGGAGTACCAGCGAGAACGAATTCTCGTCTTCCTGGACCCGTTCCGTGATCCACTCGGGAGCGCGTACAACGTGATCCAGGCGAAGATCGCGATTGGATCGGGTCAGCTCCTGGGGAAAGGCGTGGCCGGCGCGACGCAGAGCCGGCTGGCGTTTCTCCCGGAGCGTCACACGGATTTCATCTTCGCCGTATTCGCCGAGATGTGGGGGTTCGTCGGCTGTCTCATCCTGCTGCTGTGCTATGTCTTGCTCCTCCTGCGGGGCTTCGACATCGCGGCGTCCGCGCGCGAGCCGGTAGGCCGGCTCGTGGCGCTGGGCGCCACGTCGCTGATCGCGGCGCAGGTCCTGATCAACGTCGGGATGGTGACCGGGCTCCTGCCCGTCGTCGGGATCCCGCTGCCGTTGATGAGCTACGGCGGCTCCTCGATGGTCGCCTCCTTCATGACGCTGGGCCTCCTCCTCTCGGTGCGAATGCGGCAGTTCCAATGAGACACGGACGGCGCGGGAGTATGACGCGGGCTGCCGTGTCGGCGAGGTGCTGCCGTGCGCAAACGGATCGTCGTCAATGCGGGTCTCACCGAAACTCGCGTCGGAGTCCAGGAGGGTAATCTCCTCACCGAGCTCTATCTCGAGCGACACCGTCACCGCTCGATCGTGGGGAGCGTGTACAAGGGCGTCGTGACGAACGTCCTGCCGGGCATGCAGGCGGCGTTCGTCGACATCGGGCTGCAGAAAGACGCCTTCCTCTATGCCGGCGACTACACCACCAACCTCGGCGACTTCGCGCGCGCGATGCTCAGCGGAGGCGACGAGGAGGGTGACGCCGACGTCGACGTGGAGGAGCTCGAGCCGCGTCGCGAGACGGTCCCGATCGAGGAGCTCCTCCGCAAGGACCAGAACGTCCTGGTGCAGGTCTCGAAGGAATCGCTCGGGACCAAGGGCGCCCGGATCACGTCCTTCATCTCGCTGCCCGGGCGCTACCTCGTCTACATGCCGCAGGCGCGCCACGTCGGTGTGTCGCGTCGCATCCGTGACGAGCGCGAGCGGGACCGGCTCCGCGCGGCCCTCCGCTCCCTCACCCTGCCGGCCGGCGGCTTCATCCTGAGGACGAACGCGGAGGGCAAGAGCCAAGAGGAGTTCGCCGCCGACGTCGAGTTCCTGACGCGTCTGTGGGCGCAAGTCCAGGCCCGCTTCGAGCAGGCCGCGGCGCCCGCGGTGCTGCACGAGGAGGGCGACCTCATCTTCCGCGTCGTGCGGGATCTGTTCTCGCCGGAGGTCGACGAGTTCGTCGTCGACTCGCGCGAGGTCTACGACAAGTGCGTCGGCTACGTCGAGGCCCTCGTTCCGGCGCTGCGGGACCGGGTACGGCTCTGGGAGGAGCCCGCCCCGATCTTCGAGGCGCTCGGCCTCGAGAAGGACATCGAGAAGGCGCTGCGGCGCCGCGTGTGGCTCAAGTCCGGCGGGTACATCGTGATCGACCACACCGAGGCGCTCGTCTCGATCGACGTGAACACCGGCAAGTACGTCGGCAAGCGCGACTTCGAGCAGACCGTGCTCAAGATCAACCTCGAGGCGGTCGGCGAGGTCGTGCGCCAGATCCGCCTGCGCGACCTGGGCGGCATCATCATCATCGATTTCATCGACATGGAGTCGGCCGAGCACCGCGAGCAGGTCTACCGCGCCCTCAAGCGCGCGCTCGCCGAAGACAAGGCGCGCACGAACGTGCTCGAGATCTCCGAGCTGGGCCTCGTGGAAATGACGCGCAAGCGGGTGCGCCAGGACCTCCGCGCGCTCCTGTCCGTGGTGTGTCCGACCTGCAAGGGGAGCGGCATCACGAAGTCCGACGCGACGCTCGCCGCCGAGATCTTCCGCGCCGTGCAGGGGAAGGTCCGTGCGGAGGACGCGAACGGCCGCGAGGTCGTGGTCCGCGTGCATCCCGACCTGGCGCGGTACTTCGAGGGCGACGGCCAGGAAGGGCTCGAGCGGCTTGCGCGCGCCCTGGACCGCAAGATCACCGTTCAGCCGAACCACGCGGACCGCGAAGGCTACGAGGTCAGGCTGCGCGGCGGCGCGCCGCAGTGATGGCCCGGGCGCGGCCCTCGCGGATCAGCCAGGCCAAGCTGGTCGGCGACTTGAAGCTCGCCGCCAAGCGGGGCGATCGGACGGCGCTGTCGCTGGCGCTCGACCAGATGCGCACGCTCGCGCACTCGCCCCGCTACTGGGAGAAGTACCTCACGCTCCTGGCCAATCCGCTCGCGCGACTCGTGGACCTCTTGGTCATCAAGCAAGGCGACCGGATCGCCTATCAGAAGGGCTGGAAGCTCTCGCGATCTCAGCCGGCGCAGACGAAGAGGTCGAAGCGCAAGGGGACGAAGACCCCCGCGCGTGGCCGGCGTGGCCGGGTCGTGTCGGCGCTGGAGCAACCGTCCCTGTTCGACATGTAACGGGTCGCGCTCCGGCGCGATGCCGCGGTGACGCGAGCGTTCATCGTCGTCAATCCGGCGGCCGGCGGCGGCCGAACCGGGAGAATGTGGCGCCGGCTCGCCCACGAGCTGAGCCGCCTCGGCCTGCCGTTCGAGCTCGCCGAGACCCGTTGTCGGGGTCACGCCACCGAGCTCGCGCGCCAGGCGGCCAGCGCGGGCTGGCCGCTGGTCGTCGCCGTCGGGGGCGACGGCACGCTTAACGAGGTCGTCAACGGGGTGACCGACACGCGAGGGGCGCCGCTCGCGACGGCTGGCGCGATCCTCACCGGCCGCGGCCGGGACGCGTGTCGGAACCTGGGCCTCGCTGCGGACTGGCGCCTCGCCGCGCGTCGCCTCGTGGGAGGTGTGGACGCGCTGCTCGACCTCGGGGTGGCCGAGTGGCCGGCCGGCGAGCGCCGTTATTTCGTGAACGCCGCCGGCGCCGGCTTCGACGCGGCGGTCGCCCGTCGCGCCGTGTCGCGGGGCGGTACCGGGACGCTCCCGTACCTCCGCGCGGTCGTCGAGAGCCTCGCCGCCCACCGCGCGATCCCCGCGACGCTCCAAGCCGATGGTGCGGCCGAGGCGTCGGCGCGCCTCACGGCGGCGGTGGCGGCGAACGGCGCCTACTACGGCGGCGGCATGCGCATCGCCCCGTCCGCGGACCCCGCCGACGGCGTCCTCGACCTCGTGGTCCTCGGCGATCTCGGGCGCGCCGAGCTTCTCCGTTGGCTGCCGACGGTGTACCGAGGCCGACATCTGGCGAACCCGAAGGTCTCCACGCGCCGCGTCCTCCGGGTGAGTATCGGTGGGGCATCGCCGCTGCCGACGCACGTCGACGGCGAGGCGGCCGCCGACACGCCGGTTACCTTCCGCGTCTGCCCGCGCGCGTTGCGGTTACGTCGCTAGCGGCCGGCCGCGCGGGTCAGGCTGCCGGGCGGAGTCGCTCGACCACGCTGTACGCGTCCGCATGGCCCGGCGCGGCTGTGCTCCATCCGGGCGCGGCGCGTCCGCGATCGCTCGGCGGGAACGGGTCTCGTCGACCCCGTCCGGCAACCTGCCCCGCGGCCGAGTCCCCGTAGGGTCGCTCAGCGAGCCCGTCCGGCAACCTCACCCACGACCGCCGCCGTGGTCGGCTTGACTGGAGCAGGGGGCGGGACGATACTACCCCTAGGGGGTATAGGGATGATCAACGAGGAGACGAAGGCCAAGGCCCTGGGGCGGCTGCGCCGGATCGAGGGACAGGTGCAGGGTCTCCAGCGGATGATCGACAGCGAGGCGTACTGCGTCGACATCCTGCTCCAGGTCTCGGCGGTGCAGGGCGCCCTCGACCAGGTCGAGAAGCTCCTGCTGGGCCGGCACATCGAATCCTGCGTCGCCGACGCGCTGCGCTCGGGCTCGAAGAGCGAGCGCCAGCAGAAGATCGACGAGCTACTAGACGTGTTCGCGCGGTTCCGAGGAAAATGATGACCGAGCGACGCGAACCGTCGGAGCGAGCGACCGAGATCGTGGCGCCCGTGCGCGGGATGCACTGCGCGGCGTGTGTCGGCAAGGTCGAGCGCGCGCTGACGTCGGTCCCCGGTGTCGATCAGGCGTCGGTGAACCTCGCGACCGAGCAGGCGACCGTCGCGTTCGATCCGGCGCGGACGAGCGTCGACGCGCTGCGGTCTGCCGTCGCCGCGGCGGGCTACGAGCTCGCCGAGCCGCGCTCCGAGGCGGAGCCGGCCGACGCAGTCGACGCCGAGCGAGCCGCGCGCGAGGCCGATCAGCGACGCCAGAAGCTCAAGTTCGTCGTCGGGGCGGTGCTGTCGGCGCCGGTCCTCCTGGGCGGGATGGCCCACATCGTGCCGTGGGTGCCGGCGGCGCTCCAGGACACATGGCTCCTCCTGGTCCTCACGACGCCCGTCCAGTTCTGGGTCGGTTGGCAGTTCCACCGTGGGTTCCTTCACGACCTTCGCTATCGCACCGCCTCCATGTCGACGCTGGTCTCGGTCGGCACGAACGCCGCGTACTTCTTCAGCGTCGCGGTCACTCTCTGGCCGCACGCGTTCCCGGCCCACGGAGCGGTGATGTACTACGACGTGAGCGCGGTCGTCGTCACGCTGGTCGTGCTGGGGCGCTGGCTCGAGACGCGCGCGCGCGGCCGGACGTCCGATGCGATCCGGCGCCTCGTGAGCCTCGCCCCACGCACCGCACGGGTGGTCCGTGACGGGAGCGAGGCTGACGTGCCGACTTCCGAGGTTCGGGTCGGCGACTTCGTCCGCATCCGGCCGGGCGAGCGCGTTCCGGTGGACGGCGTGGTCACGGAGGGCGCCTCGACGATCGACGAGTCGATGCTGACGGGCGAGAGCCTGCCGGTCGAGAAGGCGCCGGAATCGAAGGTCTTCGCCGGCACCGTCAATCGCACCGGAAGCTTCCTGTTCCGCGCCGCCCGCGTAGGCAGCGAGACGGCGCTGGCGCGGATCGTCCAGCTCGTCGCCCAGGCGCAAGGCTCGCGCGCGCCGATCCAGCGGTTGGCCGACCGCGTCGCCGCGATCTTCGTGCCGATCGTGCTGGGGATCGCCGCGCTGACCTTCCTCGCGTGGTGGGCTGTCGGGCCCGAGCCGGCGGCGCTCTTCGCCCTCACCAACGCGGTCGCCGTGCTCGTCATCGCGTGTCCCTGCGCCCTGGGGCTCGCGACCCCGACCGCGATCATGGTCGCCACGGGCCGCGGCGCCGAGCACGGGATCCTCGTCAAGAGCGCCGCGGCGCTCGAGCTGCTCCACCGTGTCGATACGGTCGTATTCGACAAGACCGGCACGCTCACCGTCGGCCGCCCCGTGGTGACCGACGTGGTCGCCGTCCCGCCGGTGGCCGAGGCCGAGGTCTTGGCACTCGCGGCGGCGGCCGAGCAGGGCTCGGAGCACCCGCTGGGCGAGGCGATCGTCGCGCGCGCCAAGGAGCGCGGCCTGGCGCTGCCGCCGATCACCGAGTTCACGACGGTGCCGGGCCAGGGGATCGACGCGCTGGCGACGGACGGCCGTGTGCTCCTGGGCAACCGCATGCTGATGGAGGCGCGCGGCATCGACGTCGGCGCGCTCGCCGGACGTGCGCAGGCGCTCGCCGCGGAGGGCAAGACCGCGATCTATCTGGCCCTCGGCGGGCGCGCCCTCGGCGTCCTCGCCGCCGCCGACGTGCTGAAGCCCGAGGCCGCCGCGGCGGTCGCTGCGCTGAAGCAGCGGGGTCTCCAGGTCGCGATGCTCACCGGCGACACGCGATTGACCGCCGAGGCCGTCGCCCGCCAGGCCGGGGTGGACCGCGTCCTCGCCGAGGTCTTGCCGGAAGACAAGGTCCGGGAGATCGCCAAGCTCCAGGGAGAGGGCCGCTGTGTCGCGATGGTGGGCGACGGCATCAACGACGCGCCCGCGCTCGCTCGAGCCGACGTCGGCATCGCGATGGGCTCCGGCACCGACGTGGCGATCGAGGCCGCCGACGTGACGCTCGTGCGCGGCGATCTGCGCGGCGTCGTGGCGGCCGTCGATCTCGCGCGCCGGACGATCCGCATCGTCAAGGAGAATCTCGTCTGGGCCTTCGGCTACAACGTGGTGCTGATCCCGGTGGCGGCGGGCGTGCTCTATCCGATCTGGGGTGTCCTGCTCTCGCCGATCCTGGCCGGTGCGGCGATGGCGTTCTCCTCCGTGTCCGTGGTCACGAACAGTCTGAGGCTCAAGCGATGGCGGTTCGAGACGAGCGCCGAGCTCGTCAGCGATCGAAGGAGGCCGTCGATGGCGATTGATCCTGTGTGCAAGATGACCGTGGAGCCCGCCACGGCGGCGGCGCAGACGACGTACCGGGGCCAGACGTACTACTTCTGCGCCGTCGGCTGCAAGCGAAAGTTCGACACGGAACCCGAGAAGTATTTTTCTTCCAAGTGATCGCGCCTGCGCTGCTCCAGGGCCGCGACCGCTACGAGCGCGTCATGGACGGCTGGGTGGACAACACCCACGAGGAGGCGTTCACCCACACGGTGGCGCTGCGCGACGACGACCGTGCGGTCGAGCTGTCGGTCGTGGCGCTGCCCTCGCCGACCTATCTGATCCGCGAGGCGCGCTGCCGGCCGATCGACGGTGCGCTGGACCCCGACGTCGTCGCGGGCATCGAGAAGCTCGCCGGAGCGCAGTTGGTCGGCGGGCTGAGCCGTCGGGTCGTCGAGCTGACGGGCGCCGGCGCCGGCGCCGCCTTCGTGCTCGGCGCGCTGGTCGAAGTAGCCCGGCTCGCCCGGCAGGTGGCCAAGCTCCCCCGCGAGCGCGCCGAGCGCGCGGCCGGTGGTGACGCATGGGCGTGCTGGCAGCTCGACACGACCGGGTGGATCGATCTGCCGAACTCATGCTTCACCTACAGTGACGCCGGACGGAGCCTCTTCGGCTCGCGCCCTGTCGCGACGCCGATGGAGCCCGACCTCTACAGCCCGCGCCCGGGCCAGCGGCGCGTCTTCGAGCGCCGGAAGGTCGCGCGGCTGGAGCGGCTGGACGGCCGCCTCCGGCTCTTCCACTCGATGCACGACAACGTCCACGGCTTCGAGGTCACCTACGAGATCGATCTGGCCACCGGCCGGATCGTCCGCGCCGAGCACGTCACGCCGCGGCTCCCGTACATGGGCATCTGCTCGGAGCCGCAGCGGAAGATCGCGGCCCTGCTCGGCGAGACGGCCGACGGCGGCCTGCGCCAGCGGATCCAGGTTCACCTGGGCGGCGAGACCGGATGCGCCCAGCTCTACGATCTGACCGCCGACCTCCTCAAGCTCCTGACCTGACGCGGCTCGCGGTGGACCGGGTCCATCACGCGGGCCCGGACGCCTCGCGACCCAGATACGTGTCGAGGTAGAGGTCGAGCGTGAAGCCGGCGAGCCCTACCGATGCCGGCGTCCGTCCCGCGAACGCCGCGCGCGGCGCGACACCGACCAGCTCGCTGCGACTCACGCCGACGCCGCGCGCGCGGGCTTCGTCGCGCACGCGGTCGAAGACGGCGGCGATGGACGTGGCCCGGTAGTCGAGCAGGTTCATGGAGACCTGGGCGGTCCCGCGGCTCGCGAGCAGCACGCCCATCGCTTGAACCGCGGGGAGCCCTCCCGACGACTCGCGGACGGTCCGCGCGATCTCGCGCGCGACGGCGACGTCGCCGGTGGTGAGCCAGACGTTGAACGCGACGAGGATGCCGCGGGCGCCGACCAGCACGGCGCCGGTGCGCGGCTCGAAGCGGGCGGGGCCCGCGTCGGGCGCCCCGTCGGCCGCGGCGAGCCGCGCGGCGAGCCCCTCGTACTCGCCTCGACGCAATGCCCGCGGCGTGCGGCGTCCCGGGTGCCGGGCCGCGTCGCCGTAGTAGTACACGGGGATCGCGTGGCGGCGCGCGAGCGCATCGCCCACGCGACACGCGAGCGCGACCGTCTCTGCCATCGAGACTCCCGCGAGCGGCACGAAGGGCAGGACGTCCAGCGCGCCGACGCGCGGATGAATGCCGTGCTGGTGCCGCATGTCGATGAGCTCGACGGCGCGCGCCGCGAACGTCAGCGCCGCCGCCTCGACGCGCGGGGGATCGCCGAGGAACGAGAAGACGGCGCGGTGGTGGTCCGCGTCGGCGTGCACGTTCATGAGGGTCACGCCGTCGACCGAGCGGATCGCCTCCGCCAGGCGCTCGATCACCGCGCGATCGCGCCCCTCGCTCACGTTCGGGACACACTCGACCGCGGGCGCCGCGATCGATGGGCGCGCCATGCGGTGTATACTAACCGTCGGCATGCCGTCCCTGCCAATCGGCAAGCTTCCTGCCGAGACGCTGCAGGCGATCTTCGACAAGCACCACACCAAGGATCCCCGCGTCGTCGTCGGTCCCCGCGTCGGCGAAGATGCCGCCGTCATCGACATGGGCGACCGATATCTCGTCGCGACCAGCGACCCCATCACGTTCGCGACCGCCGAGATCGGATGGTACGCGCTGCACGTCAACGCGAACGACATCGCGGTCCGCGGCGCGCGCCCGCGGTGGTTCCTGGCGACCTTGCTGCTGCCGGCCGGCGCCACCACCGACGCCTCCGTCGACGCGCTGTTCACCGAGCTTCACGCGGCGTGCGACGAGCTCGAGGTGGTCCTGGTCGGCGGTCACACCGAGATCACGCACGGTCTCGAGCGGCCGATCGTCGCCGGCACGATGCTCGGCGAAGTCGAGAAGGACAAGCTAGTCACGACGGGGGGCGCGCGGGTGGGCGACGCGGTCGTGATGACCAAGGGGGTGCCGCTGGAGGGCGCGGCCATCATTGCACGAGAAAAGGAGGCGGAATTGCGGGCGCGCGGCGTGTCGCCGGCGGCCATCCGCCGGGCCAGAGGCTTCCTGAAGGCCCCCGGGCTCAGCGTCCTGCCGGAGGCCGAGATCGCGTGCGAGCTGGCCGCGGTGCACGCGATGCACGATCCCACCGAGGGCGGGATCGCCACGGCGCTCGTCGAGCTGGCCACCGCGGCCGGCGTCGGGCTACGCATCGACCGCGAGCGCATCATGGTGCTCCCGGAGGGCCGTGCGCTCTGCGAGGCCTTCGGGCTCGACCCGCTCGGCACGATCGCGTCGGGCGCGCTGCTCTTGACGCTGGCACCGGCCGACGCCGGCATCGTGATCCACGCGCTCGCGCGCGAGTCCATCGACTGTCACTTCATCGGCCAGGTCGTGCCGCGGGAGCAGGGCGTGACGCTGGTGAGCGGGAGCCGTCAGGAGCCGATGCCGGTGTTCGCTCAGGACGAGATCTCCAAGCTCTTCCAGGAAGGCTGACGGCATGCCGGCCATCGGCTACTCGCATCGGCCCGTGGCGCTCGGTCAGCGGGGCATGGTCGCGGCGGCGCATCCCTACGCGGCGCTCGCCGGCATCGACGTGCTGAAGGACGGCGGCACCGCCGCCGATGCCGCCGTCGCGGTCAACGCCGTGCTCGCGGTGACGCAGCCCGAGAATTGTGGCGTCGGCGGCGACCTCTTCTGTCTCTACTACGAGGCCGCGACGGGCCGCATCCATTTCCTCGACGGCAGCGGTCGCTCGGGCTCGCGCGCCGGTCTCGATGAGCTGCGCCGGCGGCGCCTGGAGCGGCTGCCGATCGTCGGCCCGCCCACGGTCAGCGTGCCGGGGTGCGTGCGCGGCTGGGCGATGCTGCTCGAGCGGTTCGGCACGCGCCCGCTCGGCGAGCTTCTCCAGCCGGCGATTCGCTACGCCGCCGGCGGCTTCCCGGTGACGTCGCTGCTGAGCCAATCGATCCGTGACTACGTCGCCGTCAATCCAGATCCCGAGTGGCGGCGGGTCTTCGCGCCGGACGGCCGGGGCCCGGGATTCGGCGAGCTCTTGACGCAGCCCGACCTCGGTCGCACGCTCGCCGAGCTCGCGGCCGAGGGGCCCGACGTCTTCTACCGCGGGCGAGTCGCCCAGGCGATCGCGCGCCGGATGGAGACCGACGGGTTCCTGACGCTGGAGGACCTCGCGCAGCACACAGGCGAGTGGGGCGAGCCCATCACGACGACCTACCGGAGCGTGACGGTCTACGAGACGCCCCCGCCGACGCAGGGGCTGGCGGCGCTCCTCGGGTTGAACATGCTCGAGGGCTTTTCGCTCTTGGATCATCCGGTGCATTCGGTCGAGCACCTGCACCTGCTCGTCGAGATCGCCAAGCTCGCGTATGCGGACCGCGACCGCTGGATCGGCGACCCGGCGCACGCGCGCGTGCCGGTGGCCGGACTGCTCTCGAAGGCGTACGCGGCGCGGCGCCGGCGCGATTTCGATCCGGCGAAGGCGCAGTCCCACGCCTTCGGCGACCCCAGCGGCGACACCACGGGCTTCGTCGTGGCCGACTCGCACGGAAACCTGATCAGCGTGATCCAGAGCCTCTTCAACGCGTTCGGCTCGGGCGTGGTGGCGCCCGGGACGGGCGTGGCGCTCCAGAACCGCGGGCGCCACTTCACGCTCGACCCGTCGCATCCGGCGGCGTTCGCGCCCCGCAAGCGGCCGTTTCACACGCTGATGGCGTGCATCGCGACGCGGGACGAGCGCCCCCTGCTCGGCTTCGCGACGATGGGCGGCAACGGCCAGGCGATGTTCCACCTGCAGGTGCTGACGAACCTCTTCGACTACGGGATGGACGTCCAGGAGGCGATCGAGCGACCGCGCTTCCTCCTCGGCGCGTTCCTGCCGGGCGACCCGGACGAGACGACGCACGTGGAGTCGCGCGTGCCCGGCGACGTGCTGGCCGCGCTCGAGGCCAAGGGCCACCGTGTCAAGACGGCGCCCGAATTCTTCTGGCGGTGCGGTCACGCGCAGGCGATCGTCCTCCAGAACGGCACGCTGATGGGCGGCGCGGACCCCCGCGGCGACGGCACGGCGCTGGGGTTCTAGCCGTGCGAGCACTTCGGGTCCTGGCGCTCGTGCTCCTCCTGGCGGCTCCCGTCGCGGCGTCGGAGTGGGGTCGGATCACGCCGGGCGAGACCAATCAGGCGGCGGTCCGCGCTCGCTACGGCGCGCCGACGAAGGAGACGGTCCAGAAGGTCGAGGGGTACGACGCCGTCCAGTGGCTGTACGAGGGCGCCCAGGCGCCCGCCGGCATCCTGAGGATGACCGTCGACTTCGGAATCCTGGCCCCCGCGGGCTACCGCAAGGAGATCGTGCGCACGTTCCGGCTCGAGCCCAAGCACGAGATCTTCAACCGCAAACTCGTTCTGGACGGCTGGGGTCCGCCGGCCCGCGTCGGCAAGGAGGGCGACCAGGAGTTCTTCCTCTACGAGGAAGGGCTGCTCGTCTACTTCGACAAGGACGGTCATGGCGTGGTCGCCATGATCTTCACGCCGCCCCAGCCGCCAGCGGCCCAGACGCCGCCGACCCGCCCGTCGCCTCAGCGGTGAAGGGCGAAGATCTGCGCGGGCTCGGCGTCCGGGTTCAGCTCCACGTAGCCGCGCGGCCCGTGCCACTCGAACCACCGGTCGGTGATCAGCTCGTGCATCCGGTAGGCCTGATGCTCGCCGATGCCGAGCTCGGCGATCGGCACGTCCACCAGGCCCGCGTGCGTGGCGAAGGGATCGAGGTTCGCGGCCACGAAGACGAGATTGTCGCGCTCGGGCGTCATCTTGGCGTAGAAGAGGACGTTCGGGTCGTCCGACCCGAAGAAGCGAAGGTTCCGGTAGAGGTGTAGCGCGCGGTTCTCGCGGCGGATCCGGTTGATCCGCGTCACGTAGCCCACGAGGTTCCCGGGCGCGTCCCAGTCGCGCACCTTGTACTCGTACTTCTCGGAGTTCAGGTACTCCTCGGATCCCGGCTCGCGGGCCACGTTCTCGCAGAGCTCGTACCCGGCGTAGATGCCGTAGAGGGAGGAGAGCGTGGCGGCGAGTGCCAACCGCATCTTGAAGGCCGGGCGCCCGCCGCGCTGGAGCGTCTCGTGGAGGATGTCGGGCGTGTTCGGCCAGAGGTTGCCGCGAAAGTACTCGGCCACCGGCGGCGCGGTGATCTCGGTGAGGTAATCGATCAGCTCCTGCTTCTCGTTGCGCCACGTGAAGTAGGTGTAGGACTGGCTGAAGCCGGCCTTGCCGAGCGCCTTCATCATCTTGGGCCGGGTGAAGGCCTCGGCGAGGAAGATCACCTCGGGGTGCGCGTCCTGAACGGCGCGGATCACCCACTCCCAGAATTTCACGGGCTTCGTGTGAGGATTGTCCACGCGGAACGTGTGGACGCCGTGGCCGATCCAGAACTCGAGGATCCGCCGCATCTCCTCCCAGAGCGACCGCGCGTCCTGGCACTGGAAGTTCAGCGGATAGATGTCCTGGTACTTCTTCGGTGGGTTCTCCGCGTACTTGATCGTGCCGTCGGGCCGGTGGAAGAACCACTCCGGATGCTCGTGGACCCAGGGATGATCGGGCGAGCACTGGATCGCGAAGTCGAGCGCGACCTCGAGCCCGAGCCGGCGCGCGGCCTCGACGAACCGGTCGAAATCGTCAAGGGTGCCGAGGTCCGGATGGACGGCCGTGAACCCGCCGTCCGTGCTGCCGATCGCCCACGGGCTCCCGGGGTCGCCGGGCGCCGCGACCAGGGCGTTGTTGCGCCCCTTGCGGTGGGCCCGTCCGATGGGGTGGATCGGCGGCAGGTAGACGACGTCGAAGCCCATCGCCGCGGCGCGCCCGAGCTGCGCCTCGGCCTCCTTGAAGGTGGCGCTGCGGTCGACGGCGACGCCCGAGCGTGGGAAGAACTCGTACCACGCGGCGAACCTCGCTCGCTCGCGGTCGACGACGACCTCGAGCTCGCGTTCGGCCCACGTCGCCTCCGACCGATCGATGTGACGGGCCATCAGGGCGCCCAGCTCGACCTCGCCGGCCAGGGCCACGGCCTCCGCCGGCGTCCCGGCCCGCTCGATACGATCGGCGTACGCCGAGAGCGCGCGGCGATCGGCGGCGGGCGCCCGCTCCGCCGCGGCGCGGATCAGTGCCAGGCCTTCGCCGAGGGCGCTCGCGAGGTCCTGACCGCCGGCATGGCGCTTCTCGAGGTCGGCGAGCCACGAGCGGAAGGGCTCCGCGAGCGCTTCGATCGTGTAGTGGTAGCGGCCGATCACCTCGAGCGTGAAGGCGCCCGCCCAGCGGTCGTTGTCGACGTGGCGCATCGGCGTCTCGCGCCACGCGCGCTCGCCGGCGCGCCGGTACTTCAGATAGGCCACCAGCAGGTCGTGCCCGTCCTTGAAGATGTCGGCCGAGACCTCGAAGACCGCTCCGACCTCGCGTTTGACGGCGTAGCGTCCGCAGTCCACGGTCGGCGCGACGCTCTCGATGACGACCGTCCGGCGCGGCGCGTCGATCAAGCGTGCGATCATGGCTGGCTCATGCGGCGAGATTGAAGCCGAGCGTGGTCGCGAGCGGCCGCAGGACGTCGCGCGCGTCCGGCCGCTCGCGCCAGAGCTGGAAGAAGCGGTTCTGGGTCGCCCAGTGCCCGTACCGAATGCCGAGACGCCGCGCGCCCTCGATGAGGGCGGTCGCCCGGGCGACGCGCTCGCTCGTCGGCGACTCGGCGATCGCGTCGATGGCCTGGCCGACAGCGCGATGCATGAGGAACCGCAGGGGTGACAGATCGAGGGTCAGCCCGAGGGCCTGCGCCTCGTCGGCGATGGCGAAGACGCGATCCGGGATCGCGCCGAGCGCCGGCAGCGGCTCGAGCTCGGTGGCGATCTGCTGCTCCAGCACGTGGCGCGCCACGAGGGCGAGCGCCTCGGGAATCGGGGCGTCCACCTCGCGAAGGTAGTGCACGAGCTTCCGGTTCTCCTCCCAAATCCGGCGGTACGTCTCCTCGTGCTTCTCGAGCGTGGCCCGGATGAGGTCCGCTAGCATCCGCCGCCGCTCGTCCAGGAAGAGATGGCTCAGCGACGAGTGCCCGCCCGGGAAGTGCTCGTCGAGCCCGCGGACGAGGTCGGCGACGCTCTGCCGCGCGAACCGGTCGAGCAGATCCGCCTTCATGGCGTCGTAGACCGCGCGGTCTTCCCAGACGCGGATGCCGCAGGAGAAGTCGTGGCCGCCGAAGTGGAGCAGGGCGTACATCATGTCGCGCGCCTCGCCCGTGATCTCGGAGCTCACGCGCACGTGCGCGATTCGGATGGCCGTCCCGTCGGAGGCCTCGCGGGCCTCGTCGAGGCGCTGCACGCGGTAGGCGTAGACGCGGGCGTCCGCGTCGTACGTCTCGAGGAAGCCGGTGATCGCGTAGTGCACCACAACACGGGGGAGGCTGACGACGGTCGGCCGCACCAGGCGGCGGTAGACCTCGGCACCGTCGCGCAGCTCCGCCACGTTGCTCGGCGCCGCGCCGAGCCGCCGGATGAACTCGTCCTCGAGGCGGCTCCCGCCCAGGTCGGTGAGGTACTGGAGCGCCATCGCGGCGTACCGGAGGATCTGCACGGGCTCGATCGCCGAGATCTCGTCGAAGAACCAGCCGCACGAGGTGTACATGAGGAGGCGGTTGCGCTGCAGCTCGAGGAGCCGCCGCGCCTCGACGCGCCCGGCCGCGTCGAGCGGCGCGCGGGCGTGGACGGCGAAGAATGTGTCGAGCCGCTCGGCGCTCCGGTCGAGCACGACGGCGACGTAGGCGTCGCGGGCGGCCCACGGGTCCTTGAGGTAGGCCGAGGCGCGCGCCTCGAAGAACGGATCGATCTGGTCGCGAAGCCAGTCGAGGGCTTCCCGGAGCGGGGCGCGCCAGCGCTGGTGCCAGTCGCCGCGGGTGCGGCACCCGCAGTCGGCCCGCCAACGCTCGATGCCGTGGGCGCAGCTCCACGAGGTCCGCTCGCGGATCTCGACCTCGTGGGTGGGCGGGTTCGCCGCCAGGAAGGCGCCGTAGTTCGTGAGCGTCACCGTCCCCTCGGCCTCGATCTGCTGGACCGCCGCCGCCAGCGCCATCTCGCCGAAGCGGCTATGGTGCCCGTAGGTCTCACCGTCGGTAGCGCAGTGGATGAGCTGCGGCCACGTGCGCTCGTCGGAGAAGGCCGCGTTGAGCCACGCGACGAGGTTCTCGGCGCGGTCGAGCAGCCGCTCGAACGCGATCGCGCGCGAGATGGGCCCCTCGTAGAAGAAGATCGCCAGCGTGAGCCCGCGGGGGCCCCGCCAGAGATAGGCGCGGCTCGGGTCGATCCCGTCGGCCGTCTCCGCCCACGGCTCGGTGCCGAGCGGCCGCACTCGGGCCGCCTGATGCGGCGCCAGGATGGTGAACTTCACGCCCTCCTCGGCCAGCACCGCGAGCGACTCGTTGTCGACGGCGGTCTCCGGCAGCCAGAGCCCTTCGGGCTCGCGCCCGAACCGCGCGCGGAAGTCGTCGATGCCCCAGCGCACCTGCGTGACCTTGTCGCGGCGCGTGGCCAGCGGCATGATCATGTGGTTGTAGACCTGCCCGATCGCGTTCCCGTGGCCTCCGCGGGCCGCGACGCTCGCCCGGTCGGCCTCGACGATCTTCGCGTACACGTCGGGGCGGTGACGCTCGAGCCAGGCGAAGAGGGTCGGGCCGATGTTGAACGAGATCTTCTCGAAGTTGTTGACGATGTCGAGGACCCGGTTCTGCTCGTCGACGCGCCGCGCGGCGGTGTTCGGCGCGTAGCACTCGGCGGTCACCCGTTCGTTCCAGTCGTGGTACGGCGCGGCCGAATCCTGGACTTCCACCGACTCGAGCCAGGGGTTCTCGCGCGGTGGCTGGTAGAAGTGGCCGTGGATGGCGATCGCGCGGTTCAAAATTCCTCCAGCCCTCGCAAGAAGTCGCGCCGGCCGCCCCGCGGCACCACCACGAGCCCCGAAGCGTCGACGTGGTAGTGACGGCGATCGGCGGCACTGTCGTGCCCGATCTCGGCGTCGGCGGGAACGATGTTGAACCGGTCGATGATGGCGCGCCGGAGTCGTGCGCCCTTACCGACGGTCGTGTGGTCCATGACGATCGAGTCCTCGATCACCGCGCCCTCGTTGACCCACACGGATCGGCCGAGGATCGAGTTGCGGATGACCGCGCGCTTGACCAGGGACGCCTCGCCGACCTGCGCGTTGTCGACGTCGCCTCCGATGAAGCGGGCCGCCGGCCCGGCGTGATGGGCGCTGCGGATCGGCCAGAGGCGGTTGTCGAGGTCGAAGCGCGGGGACTCGCCCAGGAGGTCCATGTGGGCCTCCCAGTAGGCGGGGATCGTGCCGACGTCGCGCCAGTAGTCCTGCTCTTCGTAGGGCTTCACCCCCGACACCTCGTTCCGCTGGAAGTCGTAGGCGAAGATGCGCCCGGCCGGGACCATCTCCGGGATGATCGAGCGGCCGAAGTCGTGCTCGGTCGAGCGCCGTGCGTCGGCGACGAGCGCGTCGACGAGCGGCTGGCGGGAGAAGATGTAGTTCCCCATCGAGACGAGCGCGCGCTCGGGATCGTCGGGCAGCGGCACGGGGCTCGCGGGCTTTTCCTCGAAGTGGACGACCCGCCCCGCGCGATCCACACCCAGCACGCCGAACTGGCGGGCGTCTGCCAGCGGCACGGGCCGGGCGGCGATCGTCGCGTCGGCGCCCGATTCCTGGTGAAAGGCGAGCATCTGGTTCACGTCCATCCGGTAGACGTGGTCGGAGCCGAAGACGGCGACGACGTCGGCGTTGAAGTCGTCGATGAGGTTCAGGTTCTGGAGGACGGCGTCGGCCGTGCCGCGGTACCAGGCGACGCCCACCCGCATCTGCGGCGGCACGACCGTCACGAAGAAGTCCGGGAGCAGGCCGCTCGTGCGCCAGGCCAGGCGCAGGTGCTCGATCAGCGACTGCGCCTTGTACTGCACGAGGACGTAGAGCGAGGGCATGTCCGAATTCATGAAGTTCGAGAGCACGAAGTCGATCAACCGGTGACGACCCCCGAAGGGCACGGCCGACTTCGAGCGCTCTCGGGTGAGGGGCTGCAGGCGCTCGCCACGGCCGCCGGCCATGATCATCGCGAGGAGGCGCGCGCGCCGCGGCATCGCCCTCAACTGGCCGTCGGCGCCCCGAGACCCCAGGCGGGATCGAGGTTCGGGAAGCAGAAGTCGTCGCGCTCGAGCCGCTCCAGCGAGTGCGCGGCGTCGGCCGAGAGCGTGTCGCCCGCCTCGAGGGCCCGCGCCATCTCGCACAGTCGCTTGAACTCCGCGTAGTGCTCGGCGACCCGTCGCTCCGCGTAGTCCGACGCGGTGCCCGTCGTGATCAGGAACTGCCAGTCGGAGGACTGGAGCAGCAGCAGCTCGCGCGTCGCCTGGGCGAGCACGCGACGGAGCTCGGGCCGGTCGGCGCCGGCGAGCCGCGCCAGATGCCCGACCCACTCGGCCTCGGCGCTGTAGACCCGGTCCCAGGTCCACTCGGTGTCGCGATTGAGCCACACGCGGTGGTCGCCCCCTTCGCCCCACGAGCCCTCCGGCAGCGCGAGCGTCGTCCGCGGCGGCACCGACTGGAGCGCTTCGCCGAGCGTCATCCGCGACACGTCCTTCCGCGCCATCTCGCGCGCGGCCTGCTCGAGCCAGAGCGGCCCCTCGAACCACCAGTGGCCGAACAGCTCCGCGTCGTACGGCGAGCAGACGAGGGCGGGACCCTTGACGCTCGCGTGCGCCAGCGTGTCCTTCACGAGCTCGGCGAAGTGGCTCGCCTGGAGGGCGACCTTCTGGGCAGCCAGCCCGGGGTCGTACACCGCCTTGGTGCCGAAGTCGCCCAGATTGTCGGTGATCCGCCAGAACCTGAGGCCGCCGGGGAAGTGCTTCTTGTGGAACTCGAGGTACGCGTACTCGCCGGGGTAGCCGTGCGCGCGGCTCCACACCTGGAGCGTGGTCCGCGGATCGCGAAAGAAGGCGACGGCCTGGCCGGTGCCCCCCCGGGAGGCGACCCGGTAGGGCTCGTAGGGTGACCGGGCCTCGGTGGATGGGATCGTCGCCACCGGCTCGTTCTGGCCTCCTTTGAGGGGGATGTAGTCGCGGTAGAGGAAGATCGGCTGGCCCGCGGCGACCAGGTGGGCATCGGCGATGAAATACTCGAGCCCGTGCTCGGCCAGCAGCTCTTCGATACCGGGCCGCACGCGCCGGTCGCGACCGCTGTCGCGCCCGGTCGGGGGCGTCCACTCGTAACGCGGCCGATACGCGCATTCCGGGAGCCAGATGCCACGCGGCGCCCGGCCGAAGTGCCGCCGGTGGGTCTCGACGGCGGTGCGGAGCTGCAAGTGGATCGACTCGTCGCGCGAGAGCAGCGGCAGGTAGCCATGGGTCGCCGCGCAGGTGATGATCTCCACGTGGCCCGCCCGCTGGAGGTCGGCGAAGGTCCCGGGGATGTCGCCGCCGATCCGCCGGTGCATCTCCCACATCCGCTCGAAGAACTCCTCCCAGAAGTGCGTCAGGCGTACGATGTCCTTCTGGCCTTCGCGGGCGAAGTGATCCCGTGATTCGGCGCAAGCGCGCCGGACATTATCGTGATAAAAGGATAGCTCCTTCTGGAACTCGGGCGAGGCGAGCTGCTCCGTCAGCACCGGCGAGAGATTGATCGTCCATTTGGGGGAGATTCCGTCGGCCACCAACCGATGCGCCGTCTCGAGCAGCGGCAGGTAGCACTCGAACGCCGCCTCACAGAGCCAGTCGCTGCCGTGGGGCCATCGGCCGTGATTGACCACCATCGGAAGATGGGTGTGAAGTACCAGGGCGAACGGTGATGTCATGGGGTCTTCATTGGACCGTATGAGCGGGCTCGGCGCAAGCCTTGCTGCGGGCGCCGTCACCTTTCGGGTCTGGGCGCCCCGATGCCGGGCGGTGGACGTGGTGGTCGACGGCCGGGCTACCGAGCCGCTCGCCGCGCGCGAGGGCGGCCTGTTCGAGGCGACACTCGAGGCCATGGCCGAGGGCGCCCGCTACAAGTACCGGCTCGATGCCACGCGCTACCGGCCGGACCCGGCGTCGCGATTCCAGCCCGAAGGTATCCACGGCCCGTCGGTCGTCGTCGACCCGAGCCGTTTCGTCTGGACCGACCAGGAGTTCGGCGGCCATGCGCTCGGCGAGCTCGTCTTCTACGAGATTCACGTCGGGGCCTTCACGCCCGCGGGCACCTTCGAGGCCATCATTCCCCATCTCGCCCGGCTCGTCGACCTCGGCGTGACGGCGCTCGAGCTGATGCCCATCGCCGAGTTCCCGGGCTCGCGCAACTGGGGTTACGACGGCGTGCACCTCTGCGCGCCGCAGTCCACCTACGGAGGGCCGCGCGGTCTGCGCCTCCTCGTCGATGCGTGCCACGCCCGTGGCCTGTCGGTGTTCCTCGACGTCGTGTACAACCACCTCGGCCCCGAGGGGAACTACCTGGCCGAGTTCGGTCCGTACTTCACCGACCGCTACGCGACCCCGTGGGGTCCGGCGGTGAACTACGACGGGACGGGCAGCGAGGGCGCACGCCGTCACGTGATCGAGAACGGGCGCATGTGGGTCAGCGAGTTCCACATCGACGGCTTCCGTCTCGACGCGATCCACTCGATCCACGACGCGAGCCCGGTGCACGTCCTCACCGAGTTCGCCGACGCAGTCCGGGGCGAAGCCGCGCGGGTCGGCCGACGGGTTCACGTGGTCGCCGAGTCGCACGACAACGACCGGCGGCTCGTGCTGCCCACGAGCGCGGGCGGGCTCGGTCTCGACGCGGTCTGGTCGGACGACTTCCACCACGCGCTCCACCGCCAGCTCACCGGGGAGACGGCGGGCTACTACGTCGACTTCGGCGCCGAGCACCTGCTCGAGCGCGCGATCACCCAGGGGTTCGCGTTCCAGGGCGAGCCCTCGGAATACTGGGGACGGCCCCGCGGAACGCCGAGCGCCGACCTGCCGGGCGACCGTTTCGTCATCTGTCTGCAGAACCACGACCAGGTCGGCAACCGCGCCCAGGGCGACCGGCTCGGCACGCTCTTGCCCTTCGAGGCGGTGAAGGTCGCGGCCGGTCTCCTGTTCGTGACCCCAGCGGTGCCGCTGCTCTTCATGGGCGAGGAGTACGGCGAGACGGCGCGCTTCCAGTTCTTCACCTCGTTTCTCGACAAGAACCTCGCCGAGGCTGTGCGGCGCGGCCGGGCGGACGAGCTGAGCCGATTCGCCTGGCGTGGGCCCATCTCCGATCCCAACGCGCCCAACACCTTCGTCAGCTCGCGGCTCAATCACTCGCTCGCCGGGGCCCCTCGCCACCGCGGATTGCGCGAGTACTACCGCCGCTGGCTGACGCTGCGCCGGACGCACCCGACGCTCGGCACCGGCGACAAAGAGCTGGCGCGAACGACGTGGGACGCCGCGACCGGCGTGCTCACCGTGACGCGCGCGTCCACGAGTGGCGACGAGCTGAAGCTCGTCGCGAACCTCACCCCGAAGACCCAGGCGTTGACCTTGGAGGCCCCGGCCTGGCGCGTGCTGCTCGACAGCGACGCCGAGAGCTTCGGCGGAACAGGAGTCGCAGAGCCGCTGGCGCCCTACCAGTGCTTGCTGTACGAGGCGAGGCGGTGATAGCGTCCTGACTCGTGGCGCGTGCCCCCGACCTCGTCGACCAGATCCTCGCCCTCGATCCCGGCCACCGCGACATCGCAGCGTTCTCGACGCCCGGCGCCGCCAGCAAGGCCGCACAGGCCCTCCGCGGCGCGCGCCGCGTGCTGATCACCACGGGCTTCACTGTGGAGCCCGACATGCCCGAGACCGACGGCCCGCCCGGCGCAGCCGTGCTCGGCCGCGCGCTGCGCCGGCTCGGTGCGCGCGTCACGTACGTCACCGACGGGGCCAACGTGCCGCTCCTGGAGGCGGTGCTCAAGACGCTCGACGAGCCGTCCGATGTCGTCGTCTATTCGCCCGAGGCTGACGGCGCCCGTCGGCTGCTCGCCGCGGAGCGGCCGACCCACCTGGTCGCGATCGAGCGCCCCGGCCGGAACCGCGCCGGAGACTACCTGAACATGCGCGGCGACTCGGTCGCCGCGTGGAACGCGCCCATCGACGAGCTGTTTGTGTGCGCGACCCGGCGCGGCCCCGTCACGGTCGGGATCGGAGACGGCGGAAACGAGATCGGCATGGGCACGGTCCGGGCGAAGCTCGCCAGGCTCGACCGGTTGCGCGCTCGCATCGCCACCGTGGTGCCGGTCGACCACCTGGTCGTGGCGGGCGTGTCGAACTGGGGCGGCTACGGCGTCGTCGCGGCGCTCGCCCGGCTGACAGGCATCGATCTCTTGCACACGCCCGCGATCGAGCGCCGGCTGATCGCGGCGTGCGTGGCGGCCGGCGCCTGCGACGGGATCACCCGACGGCGTGAGCCCACCGTGGACAGTCTGGATTCCGAAACGCACGCGGCCGTCGTCGACCTGCTTCGGTTGGCGTCGCGTTCGGGATTGGCGTCGCGTTCCGGTATCATGGGGGACAGCACGCCCAGGAGAGGAACCCGATCATGACGATCCACGACGAGTACCGCGCGAAGCACGCGAAGTCGGCCGCGCTCTGGGAGCGGGCGCGCCGCTCGATCCCGGGCGGCATCACCCACGACATCCGCCATCTGGCCCCGTTTCCGACCTACGTCGAGCGCGCCGCCGGCACGCGCAAGTGGGACGTCGACGGCAACGAGTACCTCGACTACTGGATGGGCCACGGCGCGCTCTTCCTCGGCCATTGCCATCCGGCGGTGGTCAAGGCCGTGCAGGAGCAGATGGCCCGCGGCACGCACCTGGGCGCTTGCCACGAGCTCGAAATCCGCTGGGCCGAGCTGGTCACGCGGCTGATCCCGTGCGCCGAGCTGGTGCGCTTCACCATGTCGGGTACCGAGGCGACCCATCTGGCGATGCGCGTCGCCCGCGCCTACACGGGACGGTCGAAGATCGTGAAGTTCACGGGTCACTTCCACGGCTGGCACGACGGCGCCGTCGCGGCGGTCAACCCGCCGTACGAGGTGCCGATGTCCGCCGGCGTCCCGGGCGCTCTGCTCGACCAGGTGGTGATCTGCCCGCCGAACGACATCAAGGCGGTGCAGGTGGCACTCGAGCGCGGTGACGTCGCCGCCGTCATCCTGGAGCCGGCCGGAGGCCAGGCGGGGACGACGCCGACCGTCCCGGGTTACTTACAAGAGTTGCGCGCGCTGACGACGCGTCACGGTGTGGTGCTCATCTTCGACGAGGTGATCACCGGCTTCCGCTACTCGCCCGGCGGCGCCCAAGCGTACTTCGGCGTCACGCCCGACCTCACCACGCTGGCCAAGATCGTCGCCGGCGGCCTGCCCGGCGGCGCCCTCTGCGGCAGGCGTCCGCTGATGTCACTGCTCGCGTTTCGCGGCGACCCCGACTGGGACCGGAGCCAGCGCGTGGCGCACGCCGGGACGTTCAACGCCAACCCGCTCTGCGCGGCGGCCGCGATCGCGACGCTCGAGCTCTGCGCCGATGCGGCGCTGCAGGCGCGCGCGAACAAGGCGGGCGAGGAGCTGCGGCGCGGCCTCACTGAGGCGATGAAGCGCGCGGGCGTCCCCGGCACCTGCTACGGCGAGGCGTCGATCTACCACGTCTCGTTCGAGGGCAAGCCGGGCCTCGCCGGCCTGGATCGCCCGCGGCGCTCGAGCCTCTATCACCTCTTGCGCTGCGCGCTCATGAACCACGGGATCGATTCGTCGATGAACCACGGCTGGATCTCGGCGATCCACACCGACGAGGATCTCGAGCGCACCGTGCAGGGCTACGAGCGGGCTTTCCGCGCGATGGTCGCCGACGGCGCGTTCAAGGCCGCATGACGCGCGGTCGCCGCGCCGTCCGGCGGGGGACGGTCGGTCTGATCCTGCTGCTGCTCGCCGGCGGCTGCGTCTACTATCCAACCGTCGCGGACGTCGGCGGCGTCCGCCTCCTGCCCGAGCACGGCCGCGTGGTCCGGAGCGGCGACGGCGCGCTCTTCTTCGCGGACATCAACAACACGGGCATGTTCGAGGACGTGCTCGTGCGGGTCGAGGCGCCGATCGCCAAGCGGGCGCAGCTCCTGACCCAGAGCGGCGAGCCGCTGCCCCGGCTCTCGGTGCCGGGCACGAGCCTCGTGCGCCTGCACCCCGGCGGCGAGCGCGTCGCGCTCTCGGACCTGACGCGCGAGCTCAAGGCCGGCGAAGTCGTCATCGTCACGCTCTTCTTCGAGAAGTCCGGCGCCCTCGGCGTCGTCTCGCCCGTCGAATAGTCGCGCTCCGGCGGCGCGAAAGTAGACGCCTCCGCGTGCGTCTGCTATCCTCACGCGTCTGGTGGGCAGGTAGCTCAGTTGGTAGAGCACAGGACTGAAAATCCTGGTGTCGGCGGTTCAATCCCGTCCCTGCCCACCAGTTTTTAGTATTTACTCGGCGCCCACCTCGGCGGGAGTGCTCAACTCCGACTGAACGCGGATGGAGCCGTGGTGCGTTGCCGGCGCGACCACACCGCACGCGCCACCGATCCAGCCCGCGGATGCATCGTAAGTCATCGACAAAGTGCCGACTCGACTTGAGGCAGCCAGAAGGTCATCTGCATAGCGCGGTACAGGTCGACGGCAGCGGACAGGTGGTCACGAGCCTGCTCCTGCCGGCCGCTTCGCGCGCAGAGGCCGCCGAGGCCGACGTGGCAGTGGGCCTGGAGCGGGCGCATGCCGAGTTCCGCGGCCAGTGCGAGGGCCTCATGGTAGGAATGTTCGGCTCGTTCGGTCTCTGGGGAATCGCGACGCGCCGCGATCTCGCCGCGGAGCTGCAGCACCAATGCGCGGAAGCTCCGTTGTCTGGCGTCCGCGATCTTGAGGGCACGCTCGGTAAGGGCCAGGCCCTCTTCAGAACGCCCAGTCAACAGATAGGCCTCGCTCAGCATGGCAAACCACTGTGACAATCGTTCCCCCTCGGACTGTTTCACGATCTGCTCGAGCAATGGCGAGACCTGCCCAAGCTGCCCGGACCTGGCATACGCGACGGCCAAGGCGGAGGCTGTCCCGGTACCAGGACGGCTACCGCCACGCCTATCTCGGTGAAGTCGCCGAACCCGTCATCTACGGCGTCCAGGGAGCGCTGCGCGAGTACTACGGCGCCAAGGAGGGACCGCCGATCGCCTCGACGCTCGATCACATCGTCGCCGCCGTCGCCGGCTGAATGTACGGCACACTGCGAGGCGCCCTGGCAGGGCGCAAGATCGCGTTCGACCGCGAGTCCTACAAGGCCACCGTTGAGGGGCGGATCGTCGGGATCGGCAAGACGATCCGGATCCGGTCAATCCACGTGCACTACGACCTCGCGGTGCCTCCTGACGCCGTGGAGGCGACGGACCGTGCGCTGGCCGTGCACGTCCAGGGCTGTCCCGCGCACCAGAGCGTGAAGGATGCCATCCGGATCACCTGGGACGCCACGCTCCGCGCTGGCGACCGTACGGTTACCGTTCGGGAGGAGGGCCATGCCGCTTCCGCCTAGGATTTCAACACGATCGGGCCGAAGGAAGGTCAGCGCTTCCCGGACGTGCGTCTGTCCGACCAGACGGGCGCGCTGGTAGATCTGCATGAGAAGCGCGACGCGGGGCGGGCGGCCGAGTTCTACGCCGGACACAGGTGCAATGGCGCTCCAGCGATTCGGATTCATCGTCAAGGGAGCCGGCTACGACTCTGACCGGCACACGCCCACCATCGTATGGCCTCACCAGGCGAAGAGCAGGACGTGACCGCGGTCATCGACCTCGGGCACGACATCGCCGAGCTGACGCCAGCCGTGGTCGCGCTGCGCCGGGTGTTCTCGGTCGACCGTCATCGTGCCCATGTGAGTACGTCTCTGGTCAGACAGTCGGACACGACCGCGTAGCCCTGGGGTTCGCCCGGGTGCCTGATCGTCCGTCGGCGCCACGCTTCGTTGCCGATCGACGTCTCGACAATTTCACATCCTTGTGACATCTTCGCCGAGCGCGCGTGATAGCGAGGGCGGGGCAGGAGGGCGCGTTGACGAAAGCGTTTTCGGTCGGCATTGGGCTCACCAACGAATGCAATCTGCGTTGTGCGCATTGCTACCGTTCGGACATGGTCGTGGAACGGCTCACGCGCTCTGATGTTCGCACGGTGTGCGATGCCGTGACGGTCGGCTCGATGAACCTCGGCGTCGGCGAGAACGGGCTGCACGCGGAGTACCGAGGCATTCTCGACGACCTCGCGGCGCGCGGTATCAAGACGAGCATCACGTCCAATGGCCTGAGCGTCCACACACTCGCCGACGGGCAGCTCACGCGCTTTCACAGTGTGGAGCTGTCCCTGGACTTTCCTACCGAGCGCGAGCACGATGCGTTCCGCGGGGCCGGCAACTGGCGCACGGTGGTCGCCGCGCTGGAGCGCTGCGCTGGCCTGGGGGTGCCGGTCACTGTGACGGCCGTGATGATGACCATCAACTACCTTCGATTGCCTGCGCTGGCCCGCGTGGCCGCTGGCTTCGGCGCGAACCTACGCGTCAACGTTTACCAGCCATCGAGGACGAATCGCTTCACGCTCACCTACGAGGAGTTCTGGGACGGTTTCCGTGGTCTGGCCGCCGCCACCCGCTTGATCGCCACCACCGAGCCGGTGCTTGCCGGTGTACTCGGGCTCGCTGATTTCTCCGGCCCGGGCTGCGGCCGGTCGACCGTCCGCGTCGCGCCCGACGGTCGAGTCATGCCCTGCACGTACTGGCCTGGCAGCCGTCTCACGATCGCTGATCTCGCGCGCGTCGGCGTGGACATCGTGGAGGCGAACGAGTTCGTCGATGCGCGACGCACACCCGCGGCCTGCGCGGGCTGTCCGTGCCGCGGCGGCTGTGCGGGTCGACGCGCGCTGACGGGGCAGGCCGACGCGGCGGACCCCTACTGCCCGTTCGCTCGCGGTGACCGGATCGTCCTCGACTGGGAACGTGCCGCCAGCCAGGATCTTCCGAAGGTGGGCAGCGCTTGCACGACCGTGGTCTCGGGGCTCTGACCATGGCTCAGCCATCGCGGCCTGCGGTCGTCGGTGCGTTGCCGCGCTCGCTGTACCTGGAAACGACCAACCGATGCGATTCGAAATGCCAGACGTGCATCCGCACGTTCGAGACGCTGGAGCCGCCGGCCGACCTCACGCTCGAGCGCGTCCGGCTGATCGCCGAACAGTTCCCGGCCCTCGATCGCGTCGTGCTACACGGCATCGGGGAGCCCCTGCTCAACGCCCAGATCTTCGACATCGTCGCGTACCTCAAGACACGTGTCGCCGCGGTGCTCTTCAATTCCGACGCCATCGGGCTAACAGCCGCGCGCGCCATCCGTCTCGTCGAGAGCGGGCTCGACGAGTATCGTGTATCGATGGACGCGGCGACCGCGGCGACCTTCCGAAAGCTCCGCGGCGTCGATCGCTTCGAGCGCGTGACGACCAACGTCGCGCGTCTCGTCGCGCTCCAGCGCGAGATGGGCCGGACGACCCCGCGGGTGTCGCTCTGGTTCACGGCGTCGCGGGCGAACGTCGAGGAGCTCCCCGCATTCGTGCAGCTCGCCGTCGATCTCGGCGTGGCCGAGGTCTACGTACAGCGTTTGGTCTTCAACGGGCTCGGGCTCGCCACCGACGCCAATGCGCTGCACGGCAGGCTTCGAGAGCGCGAGCAGGCGCTGCTCGCCGAGGCGGATGCGCTCGCGACGCGCCACGGGATCGCCATGCG
>Ga0066710_100000128_pt1 | contig 35177 bp, 30 predicted proteins | sample GraSoiAngelo_159_FD_79666 | JGI IMG/M metagenome (GOLD analysis project Ga0066710, IMG submission 79666) | Grasslands soil microbial communities from the Angelo Coastal Reserve, California, USA - 14_1009_16_40cm | ecosystem: Environmental > Terrestrial > Soil > Grasslands | place: USA... | reverse complement strand
GGCGGTTGGCAAGACGCTCGGGGGCGCGACGCAGGCCTCGATCCAGGGTTTGATCATGCTCGCCCTGGCGCCGGTCGTCGGCGTGCGCCTCACGCTGGTGAATGTGCTCGAGCTGATACCGATGATATTCGTGCTCGCCTTCGCGCTCAGCGCTGTCGGCGTCGCGTTGGGTGCGCGCATGCGCAGCCTGCAGGGGTTTCAGATGGTGATGAACTTCCTGATGATGCCGATGTTCTTCCTCTCCGGTGCGCTTTTCCCGCTGAGTGCCAATCTGCCCGCCTGGATGACGGTGTTGACAAGACTTGACCCGGCCGCATACGGCGTCGATCCCCTGCGCCGCGCGGTGCTCGGCCCGGCCGGAGACCGTCTGGGGCTGACTCTGTTCGGCCAGACGCTCGCGGTCTGGACGGAAGAGGCGCTGGTCCTCGGCTTCGGGTTGCTCATGCTGGCCATCGCCATCCGCAGCTTCCGCCAGCGCGACTGATTCAGCAGGACACGTGGAGGTGACGAACGTGAATGACGAGGGCCAGGCGGCTGGACCCGCCTATAATGACTTGGCGATGACCCTGATCCCGTATGTGATCGAGACGACCAACCGCGGTGAGCGCGGCATGGACATCTACTCGCGCTTGCTCAAGGATCGGATCATCTTCATCGGCACGCCGATCGACGATCAGGTGGCCAATGTCGTGATGGCGCAGTTGCTGTTCCTCGCCGGCGAAGACCCCGAAAAGGACATCTGGCTGTACATCAACTCGCCCGGCGGATCGGTGTATGCGGGCCTTGCGATTTACGACACCATGCAGTACGTCGAGCCGCGCGTGGGCACCATCTGCATGGGTGTCGCCGCGTCGATGGCGGCGGTGCTGCTCGCCGGCGGCGCGCACGGCATGCGCTTCAGCTTGCCGAACACACGCATCCTCATCCATCAGCCGACCGGCGGCTTCAGCGGCCAGGCCACGGACATCCAGATCCACGCACAGGAGATCCTGCGCGTACGTCGGCGTCTCGACGAGATCCTCAGCCAGCACACCGGCAAGGACATCGATGTCGTCAACCGCGACTCGGATCGCGACTTCTTCATGAGCGCCGAGGAGGCGCAGGCGTACGGCCTCATCGACGAGATCATCCAGGGCCGGGCCAAGTCGACCATCCCCAGCCCGAGCACCGACGGCGTCAAGGCCGAGGCGGCACCGTCTGCCAACGGCGATGCCGGTCCGGAGGCCGGGGGCGGAGCGACCGCCCGGGCATGACCGAGCGCGACGACCGGCGCCGGCACACACGGTGCTCCTTCTGCGGAAAGGGGCAGGAGCAGGTTCGCAAGCTGGTCGCGGGGCCGGGTGTCTACATCTGCGATCAGTGCATCGATCTCTGCCAGGAGGTCCTCGAGGAGGACAACCGCTCCACGTCGCAGAAGCGCGGCAAGCCGGGGACGGTACCGAACCCGCAGGTGATCGCCGCCTCCCTCGACCAGTACGTGGTCGGCCAGGAGCATGCCAAGAAGGTCCTCTCCGTGGCGGTCTTCAACCACTACAAGCGCATCGCGCACGCCAAGACCAACAGCGACGTCGAGCTGCAGAAGTCGAACGTCCTGCTGGTGGGACCGACCGGATGCGGCAAGACGCTGCTCGCGCAGACGCTGGCGCGCATCATCGATGTGCCGTTCAGCATCGCCGATGCCACCAGCCTGACCGAGGCGGGCTACGTCGGTGAGGACGTCGAGAACATCCTGCTCCGCCTGATCCAGGCTGCAGACTTCGACATCTCACGCGCCGAGCGCGGCATCATCTACATCGACGAGATCGACAAGATCGCGCGCAAGAGCGACAACCCGTCGATCACGCGTGACGTCAGCGGTGAGGGCGTGCAGCAGGCGCTGCTCAAGATCCTCGAGGGCACCGTGGCCAATGTGCCGCCCCAGGGCGGTCGCAAGCATCCGCACCAGGACTTTATCCAGATCAACACCACCAATATCCTTTTCATATGCGGCGGCGCGTTCGACGGCCTGGAGAAGATCATCGAGCACCGCGTCGGCAAGCGCACCATCGGCTTTAACAGCAAGCCGCACTCCAGCCGCAACAAGGAGACCACCAAGATCCTGCGTGAGCTGCAGTCGCAGGACCTGCTCAAGTACGGGCTGATCCCGGAGTTCGTGGGCCGCCTGCCGATCGTCGTTTCGCTCGACTACCTCGACGAGGACGACATCATCCGCATCCTCACCGAGCCCAAGAATGCGTTCGTCAAGCAGTATCAGAAGTTCTTCGCGCTCGACGACGTCGAGCTGGTGTTCCACGAAGCTGCGCTGCAGGCCATCGCGCAGCGCGCGCTGGCCCGTGGCACAGGCGCGCGCGGGCTGAAATCCATCATCGAGGACGTGCTGCTCAACAGCATGTTCGAGGTTCCCAGCCGTCCGGATATCAAGCGCTGCGTGATCACCGAGCAGTCCATTCTGGAAGGGCACGAGCCGCTGCTCCTCACCGAGGAGCCCAAGCGGCGCGTCGGCGCGGCTGAGCAGGAGGCTCAGGACCAGTCAGCTTAGGCGTGCTGCGAAGCGTGGCTATACTCGGGCGGATCCATGGACAAGGCGTTCGATCCAAAGGCGGTCGAGCCACGGTGGCGGCAGCGCTGGGAGGAGTTGGCGATCGGCCGCGCCGATATGCGCAGCTCGCGTCCGCCGTTCGTCATTGCGCTGCCACCCCCGAACATCACCGGTGCGCTGCACATGGGTCACGCCTGCGGGTTCTCGATCCAGGACACGCTGAGCCGGTATCACCGGATGCGCGGCGACGAGGTGGAATGGTGCCCCGGCACCGACCACGCCGCGATCGCCACGCAGAACGTGATCGAGCGGCAGCTCGCCGAGGAGGGAACCACCAAGGAAGCCCTGGGTCGCGAGCAATTCCAGGAACGCGTCGACGCCTGGTATCGGGAATACGGCGGACGCATCTACGAGCAGATGCGGCGCCTCGGCTTTTCATGTGACTGGTCGCGGTCTCGCTTCACGCTCGACGACGCGTACGTGCGCGCCATCAGGGTCGTCTTCAAGACGCTGTTCGACGACGGGCTGATCTATCGCGGACCGCGCATTGTCAACTGGTGTCCGCGGTGCCGGTCGGCAATCAGCGACGAGGAGATCGACTGGCAGGAGCACAAGGACACGCTCTATTACCTGCGCTATCCGGTCGACGGCGGTGACTTCGTGACCGTGGCGACGGTGCGGCCGGAGACGATGCTGGGCGACACCGGAGTCGCGGTCGCACCGGGCGACCCGCGCTATCAGGCGCTGGTGGGGCGCACCGCGGTCCTCCCGCTGACACAGCGCGCTGTGCCGATCGTCGAGGACGCAGCCGTGCGTCCTGAGTTCGGCACCGGTGCGCTCAAGGTGACGCCGGGACACGATCCCACCGACTACGAGATCGGCAGGCGGCATTCGCTGCCGCTGATCAGGGTGATCGCGCTCGACGGCACCATGGACGTCCCAGCACTCCCGCAGTTTCATGGCATGCCCGTGGAGCAGGCGCGTGGCGCGGTGACGGAAGCGCTGCGGGAGCTCGGCGTGGTCGAGAGAGAGGAGGAATACGTGCACGAGGTGGGCCACTGTGATCGCTGCGGGTCCGTGCTCGAGCCGCTGGTCAGCGAGCAGTGGTGGGTGCGCATGGCGACCTTGGCGGCACCGGGGATCGCCGCGGTCGAGGCCGGCGAGATCGCCTTCAACCCGAGCCGCTACACCGACGTATACCTGAGCTGGATGCGCAACATCCGCGACTGGTGCATCAGTCGCCAGCTCTGGCTGGGACACGCGATTCCCGTTTCCACCTGTGACAACGGGCACCAGTTCGCCTGGGTGGATCCGCCGCAGCACTGCGGGACATGTGGCAGCGCGAGGCTGACCGCCGACCCCGATGTGCTGGACACGTGGTTCAGCAGCTCACTCTGGCCCTTCGCCATCTTCGGCTGGCCCGAGGACAGCGCCGACCTGCAGCACTTCTATCCCACCGATGTGCTGGTGACGGCGCGCGACATCATCTTCCTGTGGGTGGCCCGCATGATCATGATGGGGCTGCGCTTCACCGGCCGCATCCCGTTTCACGACGTCATCATCACCAGCACCATTCAGGCTGCCGACGGCAGCCGGATGAACAAGTCGAAGGGCAACGCGATCGACCCGCTGGACATGATCGAGACCTATGGCGCCGATGCCGTGCGCGCCTGGGCCGCCGCGGTGGGCACCGGTGGTCAGGACGTGCGCTTCAACGAGGAGCGCATCGAGTCCTACAAACGCTTTGCCAACAAGCTCTGGAACGTGACCAGGTTCCTCGTGGCGCGGCTGGGCGGCGGCGAAGACGTGATCCCTGCCGTGCATGCCCCCGCGCCTGAGGCGCTCGAGCCGGAAGATCGCTGGATGCTCGCCAAGCTCGCACTGCTCGTGCCCGAGTGCGAAGTGGGGTTCGACTCGTTCCGGTTTCACGACGTGATGGAGCGGCTCTACGAAACGGCGTGGCACGAGTTCTGCGACCGCTATGTCGAGATGGCCAAGCTGCGCCTGACCGAAGGCGTCGACGAGCCGTCCCGTCAGAGCGCGGCGTGGACCGCGGTCACCACGCTCGACGCGATCCTGCGCATGCTCCACCCCTTCATGCCGTTTGTCACCGAGGAATGCGCGCAGCACCTCCCCGAGGCAGCTGAAACGCTGCAACGCCGGCCGTGGCCGGTCGTGGAGCCCGTCTACACCGAGGCCCGCACGTCAGCGGCGCATGACGAGGTCGAGAGCCTCGTCGATCTCGTGCAGCGGATCCGTGCGCTCCGCCAGCACAGCGGCGCGCCGGCCAAACGCGACGCGGTCCATGTCGTGGTGCGCAGTGACGCACGCGAGCTCTCGCTCGCGCAAACCGCGCGGCTGCTCGAGGGCCTGGTGCCGGCAACGGTGCTCGAGGCGCACACCGGCGCTGCGCCGGCCACGATGATCGAGACCGGTCCCTTTCGTGCTGACGTCGTCATCACCGGCAAGCGAGCGGCGTGATGCTGGGCGACACGAGCAGCTTGCTGGTCGGCGGCCTCGTGGTCGTGATCATCTACATGGTGGTGCTCTGGGTGGCGCTGGCCTTCTATGTGGTGCGCGACGCGCGGCAGCGTTCGCCGTCATTCGGGTTCACCCTTTTCGCCGCTGTACTCGGGTTCCTGCCGCCGTTCCTCGGCCCGCTCATCTACTTCGTCATCCGTCCGCCGCACACGATCGAGGAGGAGCGCGCATTCCTGCTCGAAGAGCAGGCATTGCTCGAACCACCGAGTGATGGCGTCATCGTGCGCCCGTGTCCCACCTGCGGCCGCGAAATCGAGAGGGAGTTCATCGTGTGCCCCTACTGCCGAACGCAGTTCGCGCGCCGTTGCGTCAACTGCGACCGCGGCCTGCGCCTGGGCTGGTCGGTCTGCCCGTACTGCGCAACCGAGGTGGGAGCGCACGTGCTGACCCGCGCCGGACGGTAGCGCCGTGATCGGGGGCGGACTCAGCCTCGCGCTGGTGCCGGCTCCTCTCGTCCTGGCTGCTCTGTTGATCTACGGGCTCCCATCCAGGGCGCACCAACCCGCGCGGGTCGCCGGTGCCAGTGCATGCGCGGTGACGCTCGCGCTGCTTGGCCTCAGTGCGGCGCAGATCTCCGGTGGCGGACGCATCGAAGTGTCCTACGGCGCACCGGTGACCGGCATCGACGTGCTCGTGCGAGCTGATGCACTCGGCATGCTGCTGTCCGCCGCAGCCACGGCGATGGCTGCGCTGGCATTGCTGGAGCGCTCCCGTCCGCCGCTCGAGGTGGGTGCTCTGCTGGTGTCCGTGCTGGGCGCGGTGCTGGCGGCGATTGCGGGCAACGCCATAGTGCTGTTCGCAGGCATCGAGATCGCCACGGTCGGCACCGCGCTCGGCCTGGCGGCCGGCAGGCGCCGTCCCGGACGCGGCGCAGTGGCGGCGCTGACGCTGATGCACCTCGCCTGCCTCGGCGTGCTGGCCGCTGCGGCCCAGTTGCTGACCGCCGTCGGCACCGCAGAGTTCACGGCCCTGCCTGACTCCGCCGTCGTGGCTGCGGTGGCTGCTCCCTGGGCGGTCGGAGGAGCTGTCCTGCTGCTCTCGCCGGCTGTGCTGCCGCTGCGTTCGCCGGGCGGTCCCTGCACCATCCTGGCCGGTGTCGGGGTGGTGCCCGCTGGTATCACAGTGCTGCTGCGGCTCCGCGAAGCCGCGAATGGCTCGATACCCGAACCTGTGGTGGTCGCGCTGGCCGTCGCCGGCGCCGCCGTCGCCCTGGGTGGAGCGCTGGCGGCAGTGCGCTGGGCGGCGTCGCCGCTGATGTCCGGCCGTGGCCTGGTCCTGGTCAGCGCTGCCGGCGTCGTGGCCATGAGTGGTGTGTCCACGACACCAGCCGCGGGCGCGATGGCCGCCGGCATCTGCTCCGTCGTACTCGCCACCGGACTGGCGTCACTGTGGGAGGCATCCGGGGGTTCCCGCTCGGCGCGCTGGGCCGGCGCGGCAGCCCTGGCCGCCGCTGGCGGAGCCCCGACCGGTTTCGCCGTCGTGGCCATCGCGCTGGAGATCGCCGCCGCACTCGCCCTGGGCGGATCCGGAGCTGCACTGGTGGTGTGCTTCGCCGTTTCCGGGGCGCTGGCAGTGACCGGGGCGAGCCGCGCGGCGCTCAACCACCTCGCGACGGCTCCAGGTCGTTCGACCGGCCGGGTCTCATTGGTGGGGATCGCCGCGCTGACGGCATCGCTGATTGCCGCACTCCTCCCCGGCGCGGTGGCCACCTGGGTGATCAGCGCCCTGGCCGGCTCTGGCGCTGTGCACAGCGTGGGGCCGGCAGCGGCCACTCTTCCGGCCGGAGGGTGGGCGCAGGGGTACTTCCTGCCCGCCACACTGGTCGTGCTCATGGCCCTGGTGGCCGTGGCCCGCCTGCAGGGATGGCCGCTGCCTGCGGCTCCCGCCGTGCCGGCGGGAGAGCCGGCCCGCCCGCGGCCGACGTGGTCGCTCGCGCTCAGCGCTGGCCGGCGGATCCGTGGTCCGGTCCGCGCCGGTGAGCGACTGCTGGGCGCCGTCGACGGCTGGCTCATGGTCCAGCCCCAGCTGCCCCTGGTGCTGGTGGCCGGCGTGCTGGCCGTCGTTCTGATCCACTGATGGGTGTCTCCCCGGCGCTGCTCTCGTCAGCAGCGGTGATTGCCGCGCTGGTGGCGATGCTCGTCGACGGCAGCCTGGCGGTGCCGGTGGCCGCTGTGGCCCTCGGGATAGGGTTGACGCCCTCGGCGGTTGCGGTGGCAGGCGGTCCGGGCTTCTTCGTGCTCGCCGCCGCGGCGCTCGGCGCGGTGCTTGCCGGTCGGGTCGCGCGGATCGCGGGCCGGCGCCTTCCCTGGGTGGTCGGACTCGACCCGAGTATTCCGGCGTTCGCCCCCCGGCAGCGTCTGTTTGGGACGAGAAGCGTCCGCGTGGTCGCCGCCGCGCTCGCGGTGCCGGCTGCGTCATGGGTCAGCTCGAACATGCCGGTCGGCGAGATCGCCGCGGTGTCCGGCCAGCTCTTTCCGGTCGCCTACGTGTGGGTGTGCGCGGCGCTGCGGCTCGTGGTTGCGCGCAACGTCGAGGACCTCGCTGTGGCTGCTGTCATGGTCTCGATGGCCGGCGCGACCGGCTGGCTCATCCGTGCTGGACCGGACCCCCTTCGCGGTGCCGCTGAACTCTCGGCACTCACTCCGGCGGCGGCCATCGTCTCCGGCTGGCTGGTGGGGCGCCATCGCCGCCGCGTGCCTCCCGCGTCAGCCGTGCCCGTCGCGGGCCCGGCAGCGCGATGAACCCGCTGGCGGTGGCGCTGGCCTGGGCAGGCAGCGGAGCCGTCAGCGCCGTGCTGTTCCCGCGCTGGCGGCGGCGACGGCTGGGTGTCATCACGCCACTCGCGGGCCTCATCGCCGTCCTCGTCACCGGAGCTGGTGCAGCCACGGGTTTCGGCCATCTGGACAGGGTCGCCGCTGGCTTGCTGGCACTCTCGGCGGCGTCGATGACGGTCGCCTTCCTGCTGGCGCCGACGATCCGCGGTGTCGAGGCGCTCACCATCGGGCTGACAGGCGGGGCCGTCGTCGTGGCGTTGAGCTCGAACTCGCTCGCGCTGCGCTCGCTCGCGCTGCTGACCGCCGTGGGCGCCATCGCGCTTCGCTGGGTCACGGCCGCACCGGGCCGCGGCACCCTGGCAGCTGGTCGCGTACCGGGCGGCGGGACGGCCGCGCTGCTGGCCGCCGCCGTCTTCCTGCCCCTGCCCGCATCGGCAACCGGGCCGCGTCCTGCCGTGGTGGGAATCCTTCTCGCCTCAGGCATGGCGGCACTGATCGCCCTGTTGCCGCTTGGGGGATGGGCGGCGGCCGGCTTCGCGGCGCTCCGCGGCATAGACATCGCGCCCTGGCAGCTGTCGCTGGCGCCTGCGGCCCTGCTCATCGCAGCAGCGACGCCGCAGTCCCTGCCTGACCTGGCGGCGACCATGTACGGGCAACTTCTGCTCGCCGCAGGGCTGCTGACCGCGGTGTGGAGCGGCCTCATGGCCGTGCGCACGGCGCCCACCACGCGCTACGGACGGGTGTTCATCGCCGATCTTGGGCTCGCCGCAGCGGCAATCGGCAGCGGAAGCACAACGCTCGCGCTCGCCGGGGCGCTGCTCGTGGTCATCACCCACCTGACCCTCGCGCCGCTGCTTCTCACCGCAGCCGAGGGCCGCGTCCGGCCCGCTCACCACGCCGCGTGGGCGCTGCTGAGCGGTGTGCCCCCGTCGCCCAGTTTCTGGGCTCGATTCCTTCTGGTGGAGGCCCTCGTACAGGCAGATCCGGCGACGCTCTTTGCAGCCGTGCCGGCTCTGGCGGCGCTGTTCATCGCGGCAGTCCTGGCTGCGCTGCCGACCCGGGCCGGCGACCCGGGCGCGTCCGCCGGTCACAGCGTCGCGCGTGACCTCGCCGGCTGGGTCATCGTGGCAACAGCGCTCGCCGTCGGACTCGTGCCCGAGGCAGCGGCCTCATTCGTGTTCGGCAGCTGATGGACCCCCTGGGGCTGCTGTACGCCGCGATCGGGATGCTCGTGTACCCGGGTGGGGTCTACCTGACCGGCCTGGCAGGTGTGAGCGCCTGGACAGCCGGCCTGCCCCGCGGCCCCGCGTCGATCCGCGCGGAAGCGTGGGCGGCGATCATCGCGGCGGTCCTGGCAGCGGTGCTCGCGCCGATGGCCGGTTCGCCGGTGGCGGCGCTGCCGCCCGATCGCGGCGTGGCGCCGAACCTCGTCGCGGCGGCCATGCTGCTGGCAGCTGCATGCGCACTGGCGACGCATCAACGCTGGAGCACACGGCGGCTCGCCGCGGCACTGGGCCTGGGCGTGCCGTGGCTGGCACTCGCGGTGGGGGCAGCCTCCATACAACTGCCGGTGATCGCCGGGGTGCCCGGCACGACACTGGCCGCAGCCCGCTGGTGCACGGCTGCTGCGACGCTCATCGCGGCGCCGCTGGTGACGCAGCCGTTCGACGCCGGAGTCGCCCTGGGGCCGCGAGCCGTGATGCTCGGGGCCCTCATGCTGATGGCACTGTCGATCGCCCTGGCCGGGACGGTCACCTCCGGGTCGGCGCCGTTGGAGGCCCTGGTCGTGATCGCTGCAGGGGCCCTCTACGCGCTGCTCCTGCGCCTGCTGCAACGGGCTGTGGTCGTGGAGCATGCCGCGTTGCTCGTGTCCTGCCTGGCTTGCGCCGGCGCGGCGACGCTGCTCGCGCTGCTTGCCGCGCGTGGCTAGTTGCAAAGACGGGTGACGGGTGCGTAGCACGTGACCGGTGACCGATGCTGACTGCTACGATGGTGGCGAGGTGCAACGACGAACCGCGGCGCGGCGGCAGTGGGCGTAGTTCTCGCATCGTCGTCTCCGCGCCGCCGCGAGCTGCTGGCCCGCGCCGGCATCCGATTCAGGGTCGTCGAACCTCCTGCAGACGCGCCCGCTCCCGCGGGAGTCTGCGCAGACCTGGCGGTTCAGCTCATCGCGCGCCAGAAGGCGATGGCCGTCGCAGCGACGATGCCGCCAGGCACATACGTGATCGCCGCCGACACCATGGTGGTCGGCCCAGCAGGACCGTTGGGCAAACCGGGCACGCGTGAGCGCGCTCGCGAAATGCTCGCAAACCTGCGCGGCAAGCGGCACACGGTTTTGACGGGGGTCTGCGCGCTGCGTGCTCAATCAGAGGATGAGGCGCTGGGCGTGAGTCGCTCCGCGGTGAAGATGAATCAGTTCAGCGACGCGGACCTGGACACGTACGTCGCCTCCGGAGAACCGCTCGACCGGGCCGGTGCGTATGCGATCCAGGGTGGCGGTGGTGATTTCGTCGAGGCGGTTGCGGGTCGAGTCGATACCGTGGTCGGGCTCGATGTCGGTCTTGCGCTGCGCCTGCTCGGCGAGATCGGATACCCGGATCCGTTGCCCAAGGCCACCGACGTTTCGCTGATGGCATCGCGGCAACGACGTCCTATGTCGGCACTTCGGAGTCCGACGCGAGTCTGATCCCCTCGGGATTGCCGCATCGCGGCGGGATGCGGCTGAAACGGTACGTCACTCTGTCGTGCGCGCTCCTGCTTGTGCCCTTGACCTGCCTGGCGCCGGCGGCGTGTGGCGGCGGCGGAGCTCAGATCACGGTGGCGCTGACGGCCAAGGACAACGGGCCGTATCGCGCCGGCGACACCCCCACGTTCGAGGTGGTCGTGCGCAACATGGGACCTGGCGACGCTCCCGGTGTGGTGATTCGCGCCGACATGCCGGCGAATTTCCGCTACAAATCGACCGAGAACATCAGCGGTGACGGCGAGGCGCGCACGCAGCCGATCGACGCCCATGTGGGCAGCCAGAACCCGGGATGGGGACTGTGGGACCTGGCCGCGCCCACGCTCGCCAACGGCGAGAAGACGTACGCGAAGCTGACCATCGATTTCACGGTCGACATCGAAGCTGCGCCCGCGAAATACACCATGAACGCGCGCGCTTCCGACGACAACACAGCGAGTGACCTGATCAGCGCCCCCATCTCCATCGAGGTGCTCGCAGCACCACGTCTGGGGCTGACCGCACGGGTCTCACCAAGCACCGTCGTCGCCGGCGACATGGCCAAGTACAGCATCACCGTGACCAACACCGGGACGGCCATCGCCAGCAACGTCGACGTCCTCGTCACCCTGCCGCCGGTCGCGGTCTTCCTGAAGAGCGTCACGCCATTCGCCGGCAACGCCTCGCGGAGCAACCCGTCCGACCCGGCGCGCGGCAGCGTCGAGGTGTTCTACGGCGGATTCAACGTGCCGCCGGCGAGCAGCGTTGGTCCTGGCTTCATCACGCTCACCTTCATTGCGCAGGTGGTGGCCAAACCCACCTCGGGTTCGTACCCGCTCAACGTCCAGGTGACCGACAGCCTTGCTGATGTGGTGATGCTGCACAACGTGGCCTCGATCATCGTTCAGGCTGCAACGCCGTCGCCATCGTCGGCTTCTGCCGCGAGTCCCTCCGCTTCTCCGGCCCACTGAGGCGTGATATCCTCGGCGATCGCGCTTCTCCATGATTCCTGGCGCGCCCACAACACTGTTTGAGATGTACGCAATCCTGGAGCACGGCGGTCATCAGTACCGCGTCACCACCGGCGACCGGTTGCTCGTCGACCGCATTCCTGCGGAGATCGGCTCAACCGTGACCCTCGAACCCGTGCTCATGGTGGTAGAGGGCGGGGCGGCCGAGGTGGGCGCCGGCGTCTCAGGTGCCAGCGTGACGGCCACTGTGATCGCTCATCGCCGCGGCCGCAAGTTGCGCGTCTTCACGTACAAGCCCAAGAAGCGGCGGCGCCGCACCATGGGGTACCGGAGCCAGCTGACCGAGCTGCGCGTCGAGGAGGTGCGCAGCGGTGCCGCGGGTACCAAGCCGGCCCGGGCGGAGGCGAAGAAGCCCGCCGCCCGTGCAGACCGGGCGCGCACGCCCAAAGGCGAAGGCCGTGGGGAGCCGGCAAGCGGCACGGCTGAGGCGGCCACGGCGGCTGAGGCAGAGGTCGAGGTGCCGGCAGGCGAGACGCCTGCGGCTGAGCCTGCAGCGCCGAAGCCGGCACGGGCCAGGGCCGCACGACCCACTCCCAAGCCGAAGAGCCCGGCGCGCAAGGCGCCCGAGGACGCCAGCGATGGCACATAAGAAAGGAGGCGGCAGCTCGCGCAACGGCCGCGACAGCAATGCCAAACGGCTCGGCGTGAAGCGCCACAGCGGCGAGGTGGTGATGGCCGGAACCATCCTGGTGCGCCAGCGGGGCACCAGGATCCTGGCGGGCGTCAACGTCGGTGTGGGACGCGATCACACGCTCTTCGCGCTGCGCACCGGCACTGTCGCGTATGACCACACGGGGCACGATCGCACCCGCGCCAACGTGCGAGCCGTGCCGGTGCTGTCGGTCAGCGAGCTCATCGAGGATGCTGCCGGCGCCGTGCCCGTCGAAGCCGCCGGGTAGCGACGTCCAGCGCTGACTTCCTCGACCAGGTCGATCTCGACGTCGTCGCCGGGAACGGCGGACGTGGGGCGGTGAGCTTCCGGCGCGAGAAGTTCGTGCCCAAAGGCGGCCCGGACGGTGGTGACGGCGGGCGCGGCGGTAACGTGACCGTTGTCGCCGATTCGGGCGACACGACCCTGTCCGCGTACCGCCACCGGCGCAGGTTTCGTGCCCAGCATGGTCGCCCCGGTGAGGCTGGCAATCGCCGGGGTGGCGACGGCGCCGACGTGCTGCTGCATGTGCCGCCAGGCACGCTCGTGCGCGACGGCGACGAGGTCATCGCTGACCTGTTCGCGCCCGGCATGCGTGTGGTGGCGGTGCGCGGCGGGCGGGGCGGCCGCGGCAACGCGCGTTTCGCCACGTCGACGCGGCAGGCGCCGCGCGCGGCAGAGCTCGGCCAGCCGGGTGAGCAGCGGCGCATGCGCCTGGAGCTGAAGCTGATCGCCGATGCCGGCCTGGTCGGCCTGCCCAACGCCGGCAAGTCGACGCTGCTGGCAGCGCTGACGGGCGCGCATCCGAAGATCGCCGCCTATCCCTTCACGACCTTGCACCCGAACCTGGGGGTTGTGCAGACCGAAGACGGCCGCACCGTGGTTCTCGCCGACGTGCCGGGGCTCATCGCGGGCGCGCACCAGGGCGCAGGGCTGGGGATCGACTTTCTGCGCCACGTCGAACGCACCCGGATGCTGGTCCACGTCGTCGATGCGTCCGCCGGCGTCGACGCTGCGCGCGCCGCGCTGCGGACGGTGCTCGAAGAGCTGGGTGCGTTCAGCCCTGCGCTGGCGGCGCGACCCACACTGATCGCCTTCAACAAGCTCGACGTGCCCGCTGCTGCCGAGACCGCGGACATGCTGCTGCACGATCACCCCGGCTCGCACCGGATCTCCGCAGCGCGCGGCGACGGTCTCGGCGACCTGATCGCCGCGCTGGTGACCATGGCCGGCCAGGCGCGCGCGCCAGAACCGCTCACCGCGACAGAGCCCGACGACGCCACGCACCGTGTGTACCGCCACCGACCCCGGCGCGCGGCGGCGCCGCTGGTCACGCGCGAAGACGGCGCATACCGAGTCAGCGAGCCCAGCATCGAGCGCGCGGTGCAGATGACCGACCTCGACAACAGCGACGCGGTCACTCGTCTGCACCGCCGGCTGCAGCGCGCGGGCGTGGATGACGCGCTTTCCGCGGCCGGCTGCGTCGACGGCGACACGGTGCGCATCGCGGGTGAGGAGTTCACGTACGTGGACGGCGGCCTCGCGCCGTGACCGCACGCGTGATCGTGTTCGGCGGGACGTTCGACCCGGTGCACAACGGGCATCTCGCCGTGGCCGAACAGGCGCTGGCGCACTGTGACGCGGTCCAGGTGTGGTTCGTGCCGGCGGGCACGCCGCCGTTGCGCAGCCCTGCCCGCGCGCCACTGACTGCGCGGCTGGCGATGCTCCACGCAGCCACGACGCAGCGTCCCGAGCTCCGGGTGATGGACACCGAGAGCCGGCGCGCGGGCGTTTCGCACACCATCGAGACGATCACACAGCTGCACGCCGAGCACCCCGGCGTCGAGCTCTGCATCCTGCTCGGCGCGGACGCCGCCCGCAACATCGCCGAGTGGCCGGGTCACGACCAGCTGCTGAGCCGGGAGCGATTCGTCGTCGTCAACCGCAGCGGTGCGCAGCCCTTCCTGGCCGCCGATGCTGCAGCGGTAGGCTATGACCCGGCACGCACGCGACTGCTCAACATCGAGTCGCCACCGATCAGCGCCAGCCAGGTCCGGAGGCATGTGGCGGACGGCGAGTCGTTGGACGGTCTGGTCCCGGCCGCAGTTGCGGCGCTGATCGCCGAGTTGGGCCTCTACCGGGGCAGCCCAGCCATGCATAATGCCGGTGGATGACATCTGCTGACCTGGCCGGCTTGATCGCCGGTGCCGCCGCCGGCAAGAAGGCGCGCGATGTGGTCATCCTCGACATCAGCGGCAAGACCACGATTGCCGACTTCTTCGTCATCTGTGAAGGTGACACGGACCGCCAGGTTCGCGCCATAGTTGACAACATCGAAGAGACCTGCGCGTCGCAGGGGATGCGGCCGCTGAGCGTGGCGGGCTTGAAAGATGCGTCGTGGGCCTGCGTCGACTTCGACTCCGTGATCGCGCACGTGTTCCTCCCCGGGGAACGCACCTTCTACGACCTCGAGGGACTCTGGGACGTGCCCGCCCGCGAGTACGCGGGCTAAAAGCGCCGAAGACTCACGTCCCGAAGGGCTGAGCAGCGCCGGTCGCCACCGAGACCAGGTTCACCGCGGCGAGCAGCAGCGCCACGGCGCCGGCGGCGATCACCGCCGCGAGTCCGATCTTCTCCGCGTTGCTTAGATCGCGGCCGCCGATGCGCTGCAGCGGTGGGAGCGCGGCACCGAGTGCGGCACCGCCGAGCACACCGCCGAGGTGGGCGAAGTTGTTCACGCCCGGGAAGAAGAAGCCGAAGAAGATGTTGAGCGCGATCACCGTGATCGCGTAGTTGCGCACGCCGGCGGCGATGCCCACCGGTACGCTGCGACCCTGCACCCTGCCGAGCATCAGCAGCAGGCCGACCAACCCCGAGATGCCGCCGGAGGCCCCGATGCTCACCGCCGGCGCCAGGGCGAGGCCGATCTGCGTGGCGACGATCCACAGCAGGCTGCCCGCGGCAGCGGTGAGCAGGAACACACCGAGCAGCACGAGGCGACCGTATAGCTGTTCCACCAGCCGTCCGATCCAGAACATGGCCAGCCCGTTGAAGAGGATGTGCGCGTACGAGATGTTGTCGTGCAGGAAGGCGCTGCTCACGAAGCGCCACCAGTCCGCGTCGCCGACGTTGTCGAGGGCGCCGAAGATGAGCAGCTCTTCGTTCGGGCGCCCAGGAGCGAGCGAGCCCATGAGGGCCTTCTCGAGGATGTAGATGACGATGAAAGCGGCGAGCAGACCGTAGGTCGCGTACGGCTGCGTGACCATGGCGCGCCGCACCGGCGCCACGTACCCACCGGCCACGGTCTGCCGCTCAGCGAGGTCGACGGCGGCCAGCGTGGGCACCGGAGCGCCGTCGCGCACAGCGCGCGCCTTGGCGCGCAGTTCGCTCTCAGTGGGCAACCCGGGTGGGACGGGCAGAAGGGTGCCCGCGTTGCCGGCTCCCACCTCGACCCAGGCGGCGCCCACACGCACGGGCTCGCCGGTCGGAGCGGCCGCGCTCAGTTCGCCGCTGATGGGGCGCAGCGCGACGAGCAGCACATCGCACACCTGCGCACCCTGGATGCGCAGTCGCTCGTGACCCCAGCGGCGCGCCGCCTCACAGCGCGCCGCCAGGTCGGGGCCGGCAACCGCCGGGTCGGCCGGAGGGTCGTAGAACGCCACCAGCGTAGCCCGAGGGCCCGTCCACGATGCGGCGGCAAGCTCGTATGGACCGCCCAGCCCGGCGAGCCGGCTGTCTCTGCTGTCGGCGAGCCTGAGCCGGTACCGTGTGACCAGATCGAGGCCGACGGCCAGCGAGACGGGTGATGGCCCCGGTGGAGCGGTCCCCTGCGCGGGCGGGGCGGTTTCCGTCACCGGGCCAGTCTACCCAGGTGCGTCGATGCCTTCGCCGGTGACTCCGATCCTGGGTTATCGTCGCGTCGTGCGCCGCTCCTCAGGAGCCGGTGACGGTCCGCCGCATCTGACTCTCGGCGGCCTGCACCGCTCACTGCTCGACCGGATGGGCCAGCACCGCGACGCCGGCATCGCAATCGATTTCGAGCAGCGATCGTCGGTCTCGCAGGTGGCCGATGAACCGGACGAACGTCGCGGACTGTTCGTCACGCGCCGTTTCGAAGCTCGCCTGGACAGTCGTGCCGGCCGCGTCGACAGCGCACAGCTCACGTCCAGCGGCATGTCGCGGCAACCGCATTCGCGCATCTGGCTGGCACGCGAGGACTCGCGATACCTGTACTCCATCGACGGCGTGCATTTCGGCAGCCTCGAGGGCAGGCCGGACCTCTTCGACCTCACGCGGTTCGAACGGCGACTCGACGACGTCGCGGTCAGCGACGTGACCATCGAGCAGGTGCCACGCCAGCTGGCGGGAAGCGTGATCGTGCTGGAGGCGGACCTGCACGTCGATTCGTTCCGCAAGCTGCTCGCGGTCTTCGCCAGTGGCAGCGGTGACAGCGACGACGACCTCGACCTTCGCTCGTATTCGGTGGCGCTGTCGAGCGCCGACGACGTTGCGCTGGACTACTGGTGGTCGCTGGTCGGCAGCGAGATCCCGAATGGGCTGGCCACCGTGTACCGGCGCACCGTCGCGTGTCACGTGCAGGTGTCGGTGGCCCCGGCGGATGCGTCGACCGACGCACTGCGACCGATCGCCGTCGACGCCTCGCTGCCCCTGCTGCGCCACATTGACGATGTGTGGCGCATGGCCAACGCCGCTGGGCTCGCGCCGGCGGCGCCCGCACCGAGGGCGTCACGGGGCGCGCGCCGCAAGCCGCGCGCCTGACGGGCGCCTGCGCTCAGACGCTGCTCACGTGTTGCAGGGCGGTCTCTTGCACGGTTTTTGGCGCGGCTTGGTTGCTGGGGCGCGAGGGGACGGTGCGGGAGCAGGCTCAGCGTAGCCGGGCGGAGGCGTCGTCCCGCTGTACGTGCAGGGGTTGCTCGGATCCGGCGCCGGTCCCCAGTAGAAGCATCCGCTGCTGGGATTCTGCGCTCCGGGCAGGAAGAAGTTAGCGTCGTCGCCGGTGCCGCTGGCGACGATGTCCGGGGGCCGCGTGTACCAGTGTTTGGGCGTGCCCTTGAGCGCGGTGTCCATGTACTGATGCCAGATGGGTGCGGCGCCGCTGTACCCCGAGACGATGCCGTCGAGATGCCCGCAGTTGCCGTTCACGGCTTTGAGCCCGTAGTGCTTGAGGTCGCTCGGGCTGAACGGATACGTGTAGTCGTTCTCACCGGCCTCTATGACGTCGCCGCGCGCGATCGCGGACTTGATCCGGCTGACCGCCGGCGTGGACGTGTAGTCGAGGCATGACCGCGTCGAGTTGCCCACCCAGACAGCTGTGAGCAGGTCCGGAGTCCAGCCCACCGTGAGGTTGTCGATGAAGAAGTCGGCCGTCCCGGTCTTGGCGCTGACCCTGCGGTCGCCGAGCGTCAGCGGACCATGCGCGCCGAACTCGCGCAAGCGGTTGCTGTCATTGCTGGTGATCTCGTTCATGATGAACGCGACGTTCTCGGGGATCACGCGGTGCCCAGCCGCGATCGGGTCGTACTTGAAGACGGTCCTTCCCGAGACGGCGTCGACGATCTTGGTCACCGGCATGGGATCGTGGTGCACGCCCATGTTGGCGATGGTCGATGCGCCGTCGGCCAGGTCGATGAGCTTGATGCCGTAGCTGAGCGAGCCGAGGGTGGCCGCCCATTGATCCGCCGCCGGCCGGTTGTCCTTGTCGCCGATGGACTTCACGCCCATGGCGATCTCGAGGTTGGAGATGTAATCGATGCCGAGGCTGTACTCGACCTTGACCGCAGGCATGTTGAAGGAGTTGCCGAGACATGCCTTGAGCTCGCACGTCCCGTGCCACCTGCGGTCGTAGTCGAGCGGCGAATACGGCTTGCTTCCCTTCTGTGGGAACGAGTAGGGACCGTCGACGATTGGTGTGGTCATGTTGTACCGACCCGAGGCGATCGCACCGGTGTACGTGAAGAGCTTGATCGTCGAACCGGGATTAATCTGTACGTTGGCGAAGTTGTCGAAGTCGGTGCCGCTGAAGATGCCGGTGTAGTTCGCGGCGCCGACCATGGCCAGCACCTCGCCTGTCGTCGGGTCGATGTTGACCAGTGCGCCATCGTGCATGTTGTACAGGTTCGCCACCTGCTTCACCTGGTCGTGCACGGTCTTGTCGGCCAGCTGCTGCTTGCCGGGGTCGAGCGTCGTGTAGATGCGCCAGCCTCCGGGCTTCTTGTACTGGTCGCCGTAGTTGTCTCGCAGCCAGCCCTGCAGGAAGCTGACGAAGCTCGGGTCGAGGTTGGGTTCGGCGTCGGGGTCGCTCCACAGGTGGAACGTCAGCGGCTCGACGTACGCCTCGTGCTCTTGCGCCAGCGAGATGTCACCGTTGGCCACCATCGCCGAGAGCACGTCGCGCTGGCGCAGCTTGGCGAGCGGGTTGATGCAGCTCGCCCCGTCGCACGCGAAGGGGTTGTACAGCCCGGGCGACTTGGGCAGCCCTGCCAGCAGCGACGATTCGGCCAGGTCGAGCGCGCTCGCCGGTTTGTGGAAGAAGAGCTCGGCGGCGGTCTCGATCCCGGTGGCGTGGTTCCCGTAGTAGATCCGGTTGAGGTACATCTCGAGGATCTGATCTTTGCCGGGTTTCTGCGGGAAGTTGAGCTCGATCTCGTTGCCGAGCACGATCTCCTTGATCTTGTAGTCGATGCTGCGCGGCGGCGTGGCGCCGCCATAGAGCGAGATCTTGGCGAGCTGCTCGGTGATGGTCGAGGCGCCCTGGGTGACGCCGTTGTGGGTGACGTTGTTGACCCCCGCCGCCACCAGCCTGGGCAGGTCCCACGACCCCTCCTCGTAGAAGTGCCGGTCCTCGACGTCGATGGTGGCCCGCACCAGCCACTTCGACATGTCTTTGAGCGCGACGTGGGTATGCCGGAAGCCGGCGTCGTGGAAGATGTGGATGACCGCGCCGGATGCGTCGTACACGTACGAGTCCTGCGCCGGCTCCATGCCCACGATCGTGGCCGCGTCGGGCAGCTGTCCCTTGTAGGCGGTGTAGCCGGCGAAAACGGCGCCGACAGCGCTGGCGCCGGTCGCGGAGACGGCGGCGACCGCGATGAGAAGCGCCTTGACCAGCCGCCTCCGCCGAGGCATCCGCCGCCCCATCCTGTAGGCGCTGGCACGGCGCCGTCGCAGGTGGGTGAGCGCTGCCGCGCGCGGGCTCGTCCGGGCGGTGGCGGCCGGCCGCGCGCCGAGGCCCGCCCGCCGGCGGCGCGGAACGCGGGACGCGCTCGGGCTCACCCGGCGCAATCCAGCTTTGCAGCGAGGGGACGGCGTCTGGACACTGCTCGTGGAACGGCACTCACCGCGGTGGGTTACGTGGGACGGAAGACCATCGCGATTGCAAACAGGACAGCAAAGACGAGCAGGATGACCAGGCCAGCTATCTGCAATCGCGGACCGTCCTCGATCCAGAATGGCCCGAGACGGCGCCGTCCCGGGTAGCCCTCGTCGAGCGGCACTGGCGGCATGGGAGCACGGTAGCAGGGCCGGACTCGAGCCGGACTATCTCTGCGTCCGGCCCTGGAACGGTCCTATGACAACTCGGACACCGAAACTCGGGGGCGCCAATCGGGGCGACAGAATCGAACGCCGATGGCCGTGACTGCGCCGCCGCAGCCTGTGTCCTCGCCGATCGCGTTGCCCCCTGCGCCGCGCTCGGCGGAGGAAACCGGGCTGCCGTTCAGCTTTGTCTGCGATCTCGTCCTCAAGGTTCTCTATTTCAACGGCAGCCTGCTGGGGCGTGAGATTGCCAATCACGTCTGCCTTCCCTTTGCCTTCATCGAGACCACGCTGCGGTTTCTCGCGGACGAGGGATACTGCGCTTCGACCGGCGTGCGGACCGCGACCCTCGAGCCGGGCGAGCCGATCAACGCCGGCATGCAGTACACGATCTCGAGCACCGGCCGGCAGCGCGCCCGCGAGCTGCTCGAGATCAACCAGTACGCCGGCCCCGCGCCGGTGCCCATCGGCGACTACGCGTCGATGGCCGACCGCCAGTCACACGTCGACGGCATCATCAACCGAGCCCGGCTGCACGACGCCTTCAGCGAGCTCGTCCTGTCTGAGGAGGTGCTCGACCACCTGGGCCCGGCGCTCAACGCGCGCCAGGCAGTGTTCCTGTACGGCCCGCCCGGCAACGGCAAGACCACCATCGCCGAGGCCGCCGCGATGCTCATGGGCCCGCCCGTGTTCATCCCTCGCGCGCTCTACGTGCACGGCGAGGTCATCCGCTTCTACGACCCCATCCACCACGTGCCGCTCGAACGCGAGCTGCCGCCCCACGACCGGCGTTGGCAGCTTGCGCAGCGCCCCGCCGTGAAGGTCGGCGGCGAGCTGACCCCGCGCATGCTCGAGCTCGGCTTCGACCCTGTGCTCGGGTTCTACGAGGCATCGATGCAGTTGAAGGCCAACGGCGGCCTGTTCCTCATCGACGACTTCGGCAGGCAGCAGAACATGTCACCGCGCGACCTCCTCAACCGCCTCATCGTTCCCCTGGAGAAGAAGGTCGACTACCTGAACATCGCGCGCGCCGGCACGAGCATCCCGGTGCCGTTCACGTGCCTGGTGATGCTGTCCACCAACCTGCGCCCGCAGAACCTCATGGACGAGGCGTTCCTGCGTCGAGTGCGCTTCAAGGTGCACGTCCCCGACCCGACCGCCGAGGAATACAAGGAAATCTGGCGGCGCAACTGCATGGAGAACGGGCTGCGCTGCGACGAGCAGATCCTCGAGAGCCTGCTGCGCACGCACTACATCGCCAAGAGCCGCCCGCTGCACGGTTCGCACCCGCGCGACCTGCTCAACCACCTCGTGCATGCGGCGAGGTACCTGGGGCGGCCCGCGGAGATAACGCCTGAGCTCATCGAGCTGGCCTGCGAGACTTACTTCGTCGACGCTGACGACTGACCGCCAGCATCGATCATCTTTGCGCGGTCGGGTGGGACACGGGTCGTTTCGGTTATCGCTGCTTGAACGCCTGATCGGCGTTCAATGCCGCTACTGCGAGCTGCAGCGGACCAGCTGCGGCTCGCAGATGCCCTGCGCGACCCGTGTCCCACCCGACTCGGGGCGAGCGCGCGCGGTCTGTCGCCGCTTCGACGAAGGTGGCTCGCCGGGCTCGCTTCGCTCGACGTGGGAAACCCTTGCTACATCACCTTTACCGGCACGGCCAGACCCGGGGCCGCCAGCGCGGCGCTCCCAGAACGGAGGCGCTCGCCGGCCTCCTCGTCACCCAGCAGCCAGCGGACCCGGTCGACGGCTAGGCCTGCGATGCCCCCGGGGTCATCCGTCACCTCCGCGAGCAGGTCTCTGGACGCCGCTGGCTGTCCGCGACACATCTGCACCTCGGCCAGCAGCGCCGTGGAGATGACCTCGGTCGGCCAGGCGCCGACGGCCCGTGCGGAGTCGCGCGCGGCGCTCAGGCTCTCCTCCGCCTCGGCGTAGCGACCGGCCAGGACGAGCACCGCTCCCCGGGTGGCGCCCATGAGGCGGGCGAGGAACTGGGTCTGCCCCGGCGCGACGTCCAGCTTCGATGCGGCCAGATGTGCCATGGCCGCCGCGACGTCGCCGGCAAGCAGTTGCGCGTCGATCACCAGCGCGTCGGCGAGGATCGACAGGGGTCCGCTGGCGCTCGCGGCCTCCGGCGGCGAAGCCAGCCCGTCGCGGCTCATGGCGACCATGTACTCGACCGCCGGCAGCAGCGGGTCCCGCTGGCGCGCCGCGACGGGGACGAGCCGCTGGGCTCGCGCCAAGCAAGCGGCCGCCTCATCGATCCCGCCGGCCATGCGGTGGATCACCGCGGCGATGCAGTGGGCCTGCGCCTCGAAGTAGCGGTCACCCAGCTCCGCGCACACCGCCGCGAGGCGCGCTGCGTGGCCGAGCGCCTGCGCGGTGGCCTCGGCTCCACCGAGATTGGCGCGGATGAACCGGGTCCACGCCAGCGTTATCAGGGAGTTGCGCTGCTGGGCGAGGTCGCCGGTCTCGTCCGCAAGCTCCAGTCCCGCGTCGAGCCAGGCCGGAACCCGTGGATCGTCCGGGCGCTCCAGGGCGAGGGCCTGGCCGGCGGCGGCAACCCCCTCACGGTCGCCGAGGCGGGTGAAGATGCGCATCGCATCCTCGTCCGACGCCGCAGCCTCGTCCGTCCGGCCCATCTCGAAGAGCGTCATGCCGCGGTTGGCCAGGGCCCAGGCCCGCTTGGCCTCGTTGCCGAGCTCGGCCCAGCGCCCAGCCGCTTCGGCGAGCATCTCTGCCGATTTCGCGGTGTCCTCGGCGCGGACAGCGTTGCCGCGAGCGTGAAGCACGGCCACCTCGAGCTCGGCGTCGCCGGCGGGGTCGATGCGATCGAGCACCTCGAGGGCAGCGCTGCTCTGGCCGATGTCGATCTCGACCTCGGCCAGGCGCAACAGGGCCGCTGGCTCCGCGAAGCCGAGCTCGAACGCACGGCGGAGCAACTCGAGCCCGTCGCGGACATGGAAGCCCGCGAGCAGCTCGAGGCCGGTGTGGCCCAGCTCGGCCGCTGCCGCGTCGCGCAGCGCGGTGTCCGCAGGAACGTAGGCGGCGGCGAGTCCCAGATGGCGGGCGCGGCCCAGCGAGGTGGCGGCCACGGCGGCTGCCTGCCGGTGCCGTTCGCCGCGGGTCGCGTGGGGAAGCTGCTCGTAGGCGACCTCGCGGAGCAGGGGGTCGCCGACGAGGTGCCTGCCCTCGCGTTCGGCCAGGAGGCCCGCGGTGACCAGGCGATCCAGCGACGATTCCACGTCGCCGCCGGCCACCGCTGCGATCTCGACGGCCGTCGCCCCGTCCGTGAAGATGGCGACGTCCTGCAGCACCGCCTTGTCCCTCGGCGGCAGCAGGTCGAGACGGGCGGCGAGCACGGCCTGCAGCGTGGCCGGGAGGTGCCGGCGTGGCTCGTCGAGCGCCTCGCTGCGCACGGCGGCGGCGGCATCTCCGCTGCCAAGCAGCCGCACCAGCTCGCGGATGTAGAGCGGGTTGCCACCCGCCTGGACGGCGATCGCCCGGGAGGCGTCGACGGCCAGAGCCGACCCGCTGGCGAGCTGCATGGCCAGCCTGGAGGCGTCGCTACCCGACAGCGGCTCGATCCGCAGCGTCGTCGCGCCTGCGAACTTGGCAATCCACGTACCCGGCTGCGGCCTGCCCAGGAGGAGCAGGAGCACGGGCACGTCGGCAAGGCGCGCCGTCAGCTGCAGCAGCGGGTCGAGGTCGGCGGCGGTGGCGTGGTGGCAGTCGTCGATGACGAGGAGCAGCGGCTTCTCAGCGGCACGCTCCGCGATGAGCCGGCGCAGACGCCAGACGCCCTGTTCGTCGAGCGCGGCTGGTTTCGGGGATGCCGCGCCGTCGCTGCCGGGGGCGACGCTCGGCGCCAGCTGCCGGGTCAGCTCGATGGCCAGCCGGCTGCCGACCAGGGCGCCGTACCCGGGGCAGGTGGCCCGCACCACGTTGCCGTCGGCTTCGACGCGCGTGCAGACCTCATCCGCCAGCCGGGTCTTGCCGACGCCGGCCTCGCCGCTGACCAGGATGACGATCGCCCGGCCGTCGGCGATCGCGCGCTGCCAGGCGGCTCGCAGGAAATCGAGCTCGGCGTCGCGTCCCATCAGCGGCAGCCGGCCGCCGGCCTCACCGCGCACCAAGCCCGGCCGGCCCATCACCTCGAACGTGGCCACGGGCTGACGCTTGCCCTTGAGGATCGCGGGGTCGCGCTCCCGCAGCTCGAACCGATCGGCGACCAGCTCCGCTGTCAGCGGACCCACGAGGATCTCGCCCGAGCCCGCGGCCTTCTCGAGCCGCGCCGCCACGTTGACGGCGTCGCCGATCACCGTGACGTCGCCGGCCTCACCGATGGCGGTGACCATCACCTCACCGCTGTTGATGCCGATGGAGAAGCGCAGGTCGTCGCCGGCTTCGCGGATTGCCAGCGCCGCCGCGACGGCGCGCTCGGCGTCGTCGTCATGTGCGGCGGGCACGCCGAACAGGGCCATCAGCGAGTCGCCCATGTACTTGTCGACCGTGCCGCCGTGCTCGACCACTATGCCGGCCACGCGCCGGAGCGCGGCGTCGACGGTGTGTGCCACCGACTCGGGGTCGCCGTCTTCAGCCAGGCTGGTGAAGCCGACCACGTCGGCGAAGAGCACGGTGGCCAGCTTGCGTTCCCCGATGTCGGTGTCCTCGACACGGTCGCCGTGCACCGGCGCCAGCGCGTTGCCGCAGCGGCCGCAATAGCGCTGCGCCTCCTGGTTGACGAACCCGCACGCGGGGCATCGACCGCCGCTGAGCGAGGTGCCGCACGAGCCGCAGAACGTGAAGCCCTCGGGGTTGTCAGTGCCGCACGACGTGCACTGCGTCATGCCCCTATTGTGTCGCGATCCTGCCTCAGACCTGACGGCCGCCGTCGGCAGCGGCGCAATCGACGCACAGACCTTCGAGCGTCAGATCGCCGGCGCCGAGCCGAAATCCATGCCGTTCGAAGATGCGCTTGCGCAGCGTGCTCACGTCGGCTGCAGGAAGCTGCACGACTCGACGGCAGCGCACGCATACGAGATGGTGATGCGCGTGGTCGTGCGCGAGCTCGTAGTGCACGACGGAGCTGCCCAGGCGTGACTGCGTGACCAGGCCGTGCCGGGTCAGCAGCTCGAGAATGCGATACACGGTGGAGCGGTTGATCGCCGTGTAGCGCGCCTGCACCACCTGCCATACCTCGTCGGCGGTGGCATGGTGGCCGGGGTTGGCGGCAAGCGTCTCCATCACCAGCTCGCGTTGTGGCGTCACGCGCAGCCCCGACGCGCGCAGCGCGTTGGCGGATTGATGAGCCTCAGGCGGTTCGTTCGAGCTCAGCGAGATCCTCGGCGACAAGGTTGCGTTCCCAACGCTGCTCGATGTGGCGGTGCTTCCAGATGATCACGGCAGCGGCCCAGGTGACCACGAACAGCGCGACCACGACGTAGCCGGCGGTGTTGATGTCGAAGGCGCGGACCACCGTCCAGAACGGGCCGGTGAGGTCGAAGTGGCCTTGCAGCACCTGGAGCAGCTCGACGGTCCCGACAAAGAAGGCCACGGCCACCGAGAGGCCGGTGATGATGATGTTGTAGTAGATCTTGCGAATCGGCTTGGAGAACGCCCAGTCGTACGCGAAGGCCATGAACGCGCCGTCGAGCGTGTCCATCAAGCACATGCCGGCCGCGAACAGCACGGGCAGCACCAGGATCGCGTAGAAGGGCAGACCGCTGCCGACAGCGCCCGCGGTGAGCGCCAGCAGTGCCACTTCACTGGCGGTATCGAAGCCGAGACCGAAGAGGATGCCGATGGGATACATCTGCCAGCTCGAGCGCACCGAGCGAAACAGCGGCCGCAGGAACCGCACGATCAAGCCGCGCGCATCGAGCTGACGCTCGAGTTCGCCGGCGTCGTAGAGCCCGTGACGCATGTCCCGGAAGATCTTCAGGATGCCGATCAGGATCACCAGGTTCATCGCCGCGATGAGGTAGAGGAAGCCACCCGATACCAGCGTGCCGATAACCCCGCCGACGCTGCGCAGCGGCGAGCCGCCGGCGACGGCGCCGACCGCGGCTCGCGCCGCGGTGGCCACGGCGATGCCGAGCCCGAAGACGATGGTGGAGTGACCGAGCGAGAAGAAGAAGCCAACCGAGAGCGAGCGCTTGCCGTCGTTGAGGAACTTCCGCGTGGTGTTGTCGATGGCGGCGATATGGTCGGCGTCGAAGGCGTGGCGAAGCCCGAGCATGAAGGCGAGCACGCCGACCCCCAGGCCCAGGACCTTGGGGTACTGCGGTGCGACGGCGAAGACCATCGTGCCCCAGCCCAGCACGTTGAGGCCGATCACGGCCGCGGCGAGCGCCCCAGCCCGGCGCCATTCCGCAGGGGTGAGAGCCGAGTGGATTCTCAGCATAGAGCGCAGTCTAGTCGCAGTTGCATATCTGATGCAACAACCAGAGCATCGCCGAGGCAAGGGAATCGCAGGGCCGCGCCCCGGGGATCAGGCCGCTACGGGAAGCAGCCGCGCTCGGTCGCCGGGCTGAAGCGACCTGCGATGTCGTAGCCGTAGACCAGGACGACCGTCCCCGCGCCCGCGCTGATCACCCGCTGCGGCCGGCCGAGCAGAGCCCGGGGCTCGGTGTCGACACAGCCGGGCGGGCGCCTGGTGATCAGGAAGGTCGGACCGCTGCCCCGGCGGTACCACGACGCATCGGAGAACAGGAAGCGGCACACAGCCGCGGGGCCCGCCGCGCAGTGCTCCTCCACCGGGAACACGTGCACGCGCTCGTCGCTGATCCACGTGAGCGGATGGCTCATCCAGTAGTCGGCGTAGCCGCGGTCGAGATGATTCGCTCGAAGCACGTCGACGATCCCTTGCCCGTCGATCGGTGCCTGGGCACCGGAGAACGTCGCCGCCGGGAGCACGGCGAGGCCCACCGCGGCGACCAGTGCGGCGGCACTGGCCCAGCCGCGGGCGAGCCATGCGCTGCGCCTGCCGGTCACACCGAGCGGCAGGGTTGCCGACGCCGACAGCAAGCACGGGATCAGGTAATAAGCGCTCTGCGGGGACTCCGAGAGCCCGAGCGTGAGGTACGCGCTCAAGGTCAGAACGTCGGCCGCCGCCCAGAAGACGCAGTAGGCAACGACCCCAGTGTCGTCGGCATGCGGACGTCTGTGGCGGCGCAGCTGCAGCGCCAGCACCGCCGGAGCGATGAGCGGCACGACGCAGCCGGCGACGAGCGACAGCGCCTCCCAGGGGACCGGCAGCAGCCTGCCGTACCAGCCCCCGGTGATGAGCCAGGCGAAGCTGTGCGCCGCGAGTGGAACCGCCACCGGCAGTCGGCCCAGGTCGAAGCCCATCTGCACGGCGTCGGGCGAGAAGACGATGCCCGATGCAGCGGCCGGCGCAAGCGCACGGGCGACCACGGCGACGACCACCGCCGATATCGCGATGGTCAGGCAGCGCACCAGCGCCCGGCGGTCGCCGCAAACGGCCCAGAGCACGAGGCCGGCGGCGACCAGCGGGAGGAGGCCGTAGACGGCGAACCCGCCGTCACCCAGCAGGACCAGGCCGCTGGCGAGCACGATCAATGCCGTCGAAAGGGGGGTCAGGCGCTGCGCCGCTGCACGAACCGACGCCCACGCCAGGAGCGCCGCGCCGAGCAGCGCGAGCACGTGCGCTGTGGGAAACATGTATGTGAACAACGCGATCGGACCGGCGGCGATCGTTGCCACCAGCGCCAGCAACGGTGGGCGTCCCAGCGCACGCACCGTGGCGCCTACCACGCCTGCCAACGCGAGTGCCAGCAGGGGACCCAGGAGCTGTACCAGCGTGTGCCCGCCTGCCAGATGCAACAGCAGTCCCGCCAGGACGTTGGGGATGACCTCGCTGTGCAGCGGGATCAGCGTGACCTGATGGCCCGCCACGATGCCGGCGCCGAGATAGGCATTCCCGGGCGCGTCGGCATACAGGAACGTTGCTGTGCTGAACGGCACCGCGCGCGCGCTCACGACTGCGATGTACAGCAGCGCGGCGGCCCAGGGAACGGTGTCCGCGCCTATCGCCAGATCGACATTCGACCGCAGCACTGCGGCTCTCACCCGCGGCATTGTCGCCTGGCCCTGAAACGGGCTTGGCCGAGTAACCGGTCCTTTACAGCGCGATCAGGAGGGCGCGGGGCGCACAGCGATGGTCATTCGGGACGTGGCGCAGAGGCGCCCCTGCGCATCCGTGATGTCGACGTCCCACACCCAGTTGATGCGCCCGCGGTGTCGCGGCCGCGCCTCCGCATGGATGGTGCCGCTCGTCATGGGCCGCAAGAAGGTGGTGTGATTCGACATGCCCATGGCCACGTTGCCGCCATCGCGCACGCCGATCATCGTCCCGGCTGATGCGAGCGTTTCGGCGATGGTGCAGAACACGCCACCGTGCACGAGCCCGTGCGGCTGCTTGATCCGATCGGTCACCGCAACGCGGGCGCGCACCAGCTCCGAACTCGCCTCGAGGATCTCCAGACCGTAGAGCGAGTCGAACGTCTCGCGCAGGTCGTCCAGAGGGGAACCCGCCACGCGCCGCGGCTACCGCGGCCCCAGGATCTGGAACACGTTCTGGATCGGCGCGATGGCGCCAAGGGACATCGCCAGCAGCAGGGCGACGCGCGCTCGATGAACGGGCAGGCGCAGCATCGCGACAGCGCATACCAGGGCCACCAGGATCAGCTTCAGCATCCCGACCATGGCAGGCGTGGTCACGGCCTCGCGCATCAGGAAGTTGGCTTCGAAGCGGCCGTGCCGGCCCAGGCCGATCACGGTCGTGATGGCGTCCGCGATCTGAGCGAGACAGGCTCCGGCGAACAGCAGCCGGCAGGCGACGTCGGTGAGGTTCTCGCGGAGGTGGCTGATGCGGACGGCAGCCGCCGCAGGCTGGCCGGACGTCTCCGGGACAACCTCAACCAAGCCGCGGTGCACGGGTCGCGACCGCGCCGGCGCGGCGATGGGGCTGCGGTGGCCCCCCTGCGTAGTCCGCATGCTCCTTCCTCTCCATCATGGCGCCTGCTCCCCATATCCGGCAAGGCGCGCTTCCCCGATCGGTTCGAGTCTACGAGAACGTTCAGGCGTTGCGCCGGCGCTTCTCAAGCGCCCCTCGAGGGCGCGTGAGACGGCTGTGCACGATGCGATCGATGCGAAGCACCGCTTGCACGATAGACTCCCCCGGATGATCGATCCTTTGGGAGGAACGCTCGTCGAGCGCCGGCTCGACGAGACGCTGGTCGACGTAGAGGGGCTGCCGAGCCTTCAACTCGACGCGGTCGCGCTCGCCGACCTCGAGTTGATCAGCAACGGCGCCTACTCGCCGCTGGCGGGTTTCATGCCGCGCGACGACTACAACAGCGTCGTGCAACACGCGAGCCTGGCCGGGGGAGTCCCGTGGACACTCCCCATCACGCTTCCCGTCCCTGCTGCCGAGGCAGCAACCCTCAAGGAGGGGATCGTGGTCGCGCTGCGCGACGGGCAGGGAGCGATCCGCGGAACCATGGAGGTCCAGGACGTCTTCGAGCGCGACCTGGAGCTCGAGGCCAGCGAGGTCTATCGCACCACTGATCCTGCCCATCCGGGGGTCAGGACCCTCCTGAGCGCGTCGGAGGTGGTCGCCGGCGGAACCGTGAACGCGATCCCCTACCACCACGGCAACGGCGCCATGACCCCGGCGCAGACGCGCGATGAGTTCGCCCGGCGGGGCTGGTCCACCGTCGTCGCGTTTCAGACGCGCAACCCGGTGCACCGTGCCCACGAGTACCTCACCAAGGTCGCGCTCGAGCAGGTCGACGGCCTGCTGCTGCACCCCCTGTCGGGCGCCACCAAGGACGACGATGTGCCCTTCGACGTGCGCATGCAGTGCTACCGGGTCCTGCTCGACCGCTACTACGTGCCGGACCGTGTCGTGCTCGCGCTCTTTCCCGCGGCGATGCGCTACGCGGGGCCGCGCGAAGCGGTGTACCACGGCCTGGTGCGTCGCAACTACGGGTGCTCGCATTTCATCATCGGCCGGGACGCCGCGGGCGTCGGGAGCTATTACGGCCCATACGACGCCCAGCACCTGTACGACGAGCTGGGCGGTGCGGAGCGCCTCGGCTTCACGGCGCTCAAGTTCGAGCACGCCTTTTACTGCCGCGCGTGCGAAGCGATGGCGAGCACGCGCACCTGCCCGCATGGCCCCGCGGATCGGGTAGCCTTGAGCGGGACGCGACTTCGCGAGATGCTCGCAGGCGGGGAGGAGATTCCCGTGGAGTTCAGCCGCCCGGAAGTGGCCGCCATTCTGCGCGCGGCCTACACGGGCTCACGAGAGGAAGCACCAGCATGAACCTAGGCCTCACCATCTGGCTCACCGGGCTGTCCGGGGCGGGCAAGTCGACGATCGCCGACCGCGTGGCCGAGGAGCTGCGCGAGCGCGGCCTGCCGGTCGAGGTCCTGGACGGCGACGAGGTGCGCCGCAACCTGTCTGCGGGCCTCGGCTTCAGCAAGGAAGACCGCGACACCAACATCCGGCGCATCGGCTACGTCGCCGAGCTGCTCACACGCCACGGCGTCGTGGTGCTCGTCGCCGCGATCTCGCCGTACCGCGAGGTGCGCAGCGAGATGCGCGACCGCATCGGGCGCTTCCTCGAGGTGTACGTCGAGTGCCCCATCACCGTGCTCGCCGAGCGCGACGTCAAGGGGCTGTACCGCAAGGCGCTCGCCGGCGAGATCGATCACTTCACCGGCGTCTCCGACCCGTACGAGGCACCCGACGATCCCGACGTGTGGATCGACAGCAGCGTGGAGACGATCGACGAGTCGGTGGCGAAGGTCATGACGGCAATCGAGGGGCTGGCGCGGCCCGGCGTGGCCGTCGTCCAACCCGGCTAGCAGCCTACACCGCGCACGCCGCTTGTCGGTGACCCCGGATCACGCCATCGCGGCGCGCCTGGCTGCCGAGGCCGGCTCGCTGCTCCTGGAAATTCGCGCGGGGCGCGGGACCGAGGACCAGCGCTCGCTGGGCCGCCGTGGTGACCAGGCCGCGCACGACCACCTCATGGCGGCGCTACACCGCCTCCGCCCCGCCGATGCGGTCCTTTCAGAGGAGGGGGTGGACGACCCGCAGCGGCTGACGCAACCGCGCGTCTGGATCGTCGACCCGCTGGATGGCACGCGCGAGTTCTCCGAGCCGGATCGCGACGATTGGGCGGTGCACGTCGCCCTCTGGGAAGTGGGCGAGGTGGCGGCCGCCGCGGTGGCCCTGCCGGCGCGCGACCTCGTGCTCTCCACGCCGGAGGTGGCCGCGCCGCCGCCGCGCGACGCCCGTGCGCGGCTGCGCATCGTCGTCAGCCGGACGCGCCCGCCCCGCATCGCCGAGCAGCTGGCCACCCGCACCGGAGCGCAGCTGGTGCCGATGGGCTCAGCCGGCGCGAAGACGGCGGCGGTCGTGCTCGGCGAGGCTGACGCGTACGTACACGCCGGCGGTCAGTACGAGTGGGATTCGGCGGCGCCTGTCGGTGTGGCCCGCGCCGCCGGGCTGCATGCTTCGCGCCTGGACGGCAGCGCGCTCGTCTACAACGGCGTGGACGCGAAGATGCCCGACCTGCTGGTCTGCCGGCCCGAGCTCGCCTCCATGCTCCGCTCGGCCATCGACGACCTGCTCTGAAGCCGCACGACCTCACCGACCACCAGCGTCGCCGGCGACGAGACCCCGGCACGCTGCGCCGCCGCGTCAATGTCGCGGAGCATTCCGGTCACCACCTGCTCGGCCGGGGTCGAAGCCGCGGCGACCAGCGCTGCCGGTCGGTCCTCGCCGAGCACGCGCGCGAGCCGTGCCGCGAGCTCGTCGAGGCCGCGCAGCGGCATGAGCACGACCAAGGTGTCCGCCGCCGCCGCCAGAGCCTCAAGGCCGTCGCTCGCCCCACCGTCGCGCTGCTGGGCGGTGACAAACGCAACTGACGACGCGACGCCGCGGTGCGTGAGCGGGATCCCCGCCAGCGCAGGCGCCGCGGTTGCCGCGCTCACGCCGGGCACCACACGCACGGCAATGCCGGCGGCGATGAGCGCCGCAAGCTCCTCGCCTCCGCGCCCGAAGATGAACGGGTCGCCGCCCTTGAGCCGGACCACCAGCTGCCCCTCGCGCGCGGCGTCGATCATCGCCGTGGTGATTGCGTGCTGCGGCGTGCTGCGCAGGCCGCCGCGCTTGCCCACGTTCACGACACGCGCGTGCGGGTTGCACAGGCTGAGCACGGCCTCGCTGACGAGCGCGTCGTGAAAGACGGCGTCCGCCGCTGCGAGAAGCTCGGTTGCAGCCCCGGTCATCAGCTCAGCATCGCCGGGCCCCGCTCCCACCAGGTGCACAGCGCCGTCCACGCGGCCGGGGTGTTCGACCAACGCCTCGGCGAGCGCGGCGGCGCTGCCGAAATCGCCGCGGCGCAGGCGGTCGCGCACGTCCGGCCTGAGCAGGCGCCGGTACGCGATGCGCTGCGCCGCCGCTGAGACGCTGCGCCGCCGCATGCGCCGGCGGACGGTGCCGATCAGGCCGGTGAGCTGGCCCCACTCAGGGCCGACCACACGCTCCAGCCGTTCCCGCAGCGCCGCCGCCAGGAAGGGGCTCTCGCCGGCGGTGGAAACAGCCACCTGCAACGGCCCGCGCCGGACCAGCGCCGGTGATGAGTAATGACAGAGCTCGGGATTGTCCACGGTGTTGAGGAGCACGCCGCGGGCGTCCGCTGCCCTCCACACCCGGCGCTGCAGAGCCGCATCGAACACGGTGTTGATGGCCAGAAAGCATCCCGAGAGGTCGTCGTCGCGGAACGCGCGGCGCAGCCAGCGCACACGGCCGGTCGACTCCATCGCGTGCAGCTCCGGATGGACGTCTTCAGCGACGACGCTGACGTCAGCGTCGCCCTCCAGCAGCATGCGCACCTTGGCCAGAGCCGGCTCCTCGCCTCCGATCACGACACACCGGCGGCCCGCCACCGACAGCGCGATGAGGTACGGCGTGTGCGCGCTCACGCCGCGGGCTCCACGGTGAAGCGATCGCGCAGGCGCGTGACACCGAGCTGGTTGCACCAGTCTCCGAACGCCTCCGCGCCGCGACGCTCTCGTGCGAACGCCTCGAGCAGGGGGCGCAGCGTGTCACAGATGTCGTCGAGGCGCACCGACTCCGCGTACAGCAGGTTCAGCCGCGTTCCCTGCGGATCGCCACCGACGTACACGTCGTATTTGCCCAGCGTCGTTCCCACCAGGCCGATGTCGCCCAGGTACGGGCGTGCACAGCCGTTGGGGCAGCCGGTCATGCGGGTGCTGATGCCCGCGTCGCGCAGACCGAGCTCGTCGAGCACGGCCGCCAGCCGCCGGATCACAGCGGGCATGACGCGCTCGCTCTCGGCCACGGCGAGGCCGCACGTGGGCAACGCGGGACACGCCATGGCGAGCTGGACCGCTGGGTGCAGGTCGCCGTTCACGGCCACGCCGTGCTCGCGAAGGATCGCCTCGACAGCGTCACGCTCCCCCTCCTCGACGCCGCTGAGGATCACGTTCTGCTGCGGGGTCAGGCGCACCTCCGGGCGCAGCGACTCCACGATGGCGCGCAGGGCGCTGCGCAAGCGGGCCTCCTCGGCGTCGGCGATACGACCGTTCTCGATGTAGAGGCCCAGGAACCACCTGCTGCCGTCGCTGCGCTGCCAGCCCAGGTGGTCTTCGACCCGAGGCCACGAAACGGCGCGAGGATCGCCCAGCTCGAACGACACCTGGTCCTGCACGCGCTCGCGGAACCAGGCAAGCCCGCGATCGGCGATCAGGTACTTGAGGCGCGCATGGCGGCGGTTGGTGCGGTCACCATGATCGCGCTGCACGGCGACGACCGCGCGGCTGACCTCGATGACCTGATCCGCGCGCACCGACGCCATGGGCACGGCCACGGTGGCGAACGTCTCCGGCTTGTTGCGTGTGCGACCGAGGCCGCCACCAACCAGCACGTTGAAGCCACCGAGGGCTCCGGATCCGTCGCGATACGCGACCAGGCCCAGGTCGTTGGCGTGGACGTCGACGCAGTTGTCGCCCTCCAGGCCGATGGCCGTCTTGAACTTGCGGGGCAGGTACTGCTCGCCGTACAGCGGCTCCTCCTCGCCGGGCGGCGTGGCCGAACCACTCACCAGGTCGCCGTCGAGCCAGATCTCGTGGTACGCGCCGGTGGCCGGTGCCAGGGCCGACACGAGCTCGGGGAGGAGCGCGGCGACGCCGTCGCGGAGGGCGTCGCGAATCGGCGCAGGACAGCACATGATGTTGCGCTCGACGTCGCCGCAGCCCCCCAGCGTGGTCAGCAGCGCATCGTTGATCGCCCTGATGCTGTTGCGCAGGTCGCCCTTGAGGACGCCGTGCAGCTGAAAGTCCTGGCGCGTCGTCACGCGCAGCGTGCCGTTGCCCCAGCGGTTCGCCACGTCGTCGTGCGCGAGGTACGCCTCCGCCGAGACAACCCCGCCGGGAATGCGCGTGCGGATCATCATCTGGTGATGCTTCTCGAGCCCCAGCCGGCGCGCTTCCTTGCGCTTGTCGCGGTCCTCCTGCTGGTACACGCCGTGAAACTTGAGGAGCTGCACGTTCTCCTCGTTGAAGGTCGGCGTGTCCTGGGTCAGATCCTCAGCCAGCGTGCCGCGCAGGTGGTTGCTGCCGGCCTTGACCCTTTCAACCTTGGACAGTTCGTCTTCGAGCGGCGTGCAGCCGCAGGTCGTGCACATGACAGGGGCGGAACCTTCATGTCCTCGGCGCTGCGGGGACGGCGCCGGTCACGACGCGATCTCCACGATGCGCAGCGGCTGGCGCACCCCGTTGATGCCGCACTCCTTGTCCGTGTCGGCCTCCCACCACCAGCGCCCCGCGCGCTCGTCCTCGCCGGGCTCGACCGCGCGCGTGCACGGTGCGCAGCCGATGCTCGTGTACCGCTGCGCGTAGAGCGGGTGCATCGGCAGCCCCCGCTCGGCCATGTAGGCCCGCACGTCGGCCGCCGACCACGCGATCAGCGGGTTGAGCTTCACGATGCCGCCGTTGTCGGTGTCGAGATGCACCGGGGGCACCGCGGCACGGGCGGGGGAGTGGGAGCGGCGCAGGCCGGCAAGCCAGCAGTCGACGTCGCCGAGCGCGCGGCGCAGCGGCAGCACCTTGCGCAGATTGCAGCACTGCTTGCGCAGATCGACCGACGCGTAGAAGGCGTTGACCCCATGTGAGGCGACGAACGGCTGCAGGTCGGCGGGCTCGGGGTAGACCACCTCGATGGGGCGGTCCCAGTGGGCCCGCAGCGTTTCCAGGTAGGTCAGCGTCTCCTCAGGCAGCCGGCCCGTGTCGATGG
>Ga0066710_100000125_pt1 | contig 35361 bp, 28 predicted proteins | sample GraSoiAngelo_159_FD_79666 | JGI IMG/M metagenome (GOLD analysis project Ga0066710, IMG submission 79666) | Grasslands soil microbial communities from the Angelo Coastal Reserve, California, USA - 14_1009_16_40cm | ecosystem: Environmental > Terrestrial > Soil > Grasslands | place: USA... | reverse complement strand
GCCCGACACCAGCGCCTCGAACTGCGTGCGGGAGGAGAACGCGGGGCCGGCCACCGCCAGCACCTCGATCGGGCCGGACAGGCGCTGGAGGGCCCGGGCGGCCTTGAGCGTGAGGCCCTGGGGGTCGCTGCCCCCGAAGCTCAGAAGGACCAGGCGCGGCTCGTCCCGTATCTCCTTCGCCCGGCCCCGGAACTGCTCGCGCAGGATGGCGTAGGCCGGACCGCCGTAGAAGCCTTCCGGCGTCTCCCGTTCCTGGTGCATGACCGAGACGATGACCTGCGCGTAGTGCTCGGTCGTCTCCAGGTCGTCGAGGGTGTCCACGAGGTTGACCGTGGTCGTGCCCAGGTGGCTGAGCGCCCGCAGGTAGCCGGAGTCGAGGGCGGGCAGGTCGTTGATGAGGATGGCGGGGGAGAAGTCACGGATGTGCTCGAGGGCCGTCTCCAGCTTGCCGTCCCCCATGACCCGCACCGGATAGCCGTGGCGGGAGACGGTGACCAGTCCCTCGGCGTGATCGGCGCTCATCAGGAAGGCGACGTCGGCCCGGGAGAGCGTCCGCAGCGCCCCCGCGATGGCGAGCGACCGGTAGACGTGGCCCATGCCGAGGGCCGTCCCCCCGTCGACGCGGAAGAGCACCCGCGGCTGGCGCAGCAGGCGCTCGGCCATCCAGAAGTCCTCGAGGTCGTAGACCGTGAAGCCGGCCCGCTTGTCGAGGACCAGGTACCCGATCTTGTCCCCGAAGCGGGTGGGAAGGTCGAGGACCCTCCGCCACATGACCACGACCGCCCCGTTCTCCTTGTAGACCGGCTCCTGCTCCTCGCGGCGTCCCTCCCGGGCGAAGAGCGGGACGAGGGCGCCGTCGCTGCGGGAGCGCCAGTTGAGCGTGCGGTCCTCGGTCACCGAGAAGACGGTCTCGTAGCCTCCGGCGACGAGCCTCTCCACGGCCTCCTCGATCGCGAACGCCTCCCGGAAGGGGGTCGTGGCCTGGAGCACGACCACGATGTCGGGATGGTCGCCGTCCTTCTCGAGCTGCTGCACGGCGTGGACGATGACCGGCTTCAGGCTCGGGATGTCGGCCGCGAGGTCGCTCGGGCGCAGGAAGGGGACGTCGGCCCCGTGGGCCCGGGCCACCTCGGCGACGCGCGGATCGTCGGTCGACACGACGATCCGGTCCAGGGTCGGCGCGCCCTGGGCCGCCTCCAGCGTGTGGGCGAGGAGCGGCCGGTCGCCGAGACGCTTGATGTTGAGGTAGGGAACCGTGTCGGACCCTCCCCGCGCCGGCACCACGCACACCACCCGCAGCCCATTCTTCATCCTCTTTGAGCAAAGGGGTGCTGCGGCGCACCCCCTTGAACCCCCGCTCGCTTCGCGGGAATGAATCCCGCTTCGCTCGCAGCTTTGCCCTGTTGCCTCATACCATTTCCCAGGTGATCGTGGTGTCTTCCGGGATGTCCACGCGGGCGATGCGGCCCACGACGAGGTCGAGGTGGCGGGGGCTGATGCCGGTGCCCGGCCGCTTGTAGGTCAGCATCTCGCGGGTGATCGTGGCGCCGCAGGGGATCGCGCGCTCCGCGGTGACGCTGCGGCGGGCGAGCCGGTGGGCCTCCTCCTCGAGCGGCTCCACTCCCTTGGTGGACTTGCCGAGCGCCTTCTCCACCGTGCGGATGCCTTCCACCATCGCCTTCATGTCCGCCGGATCCACCGAGAGATGGTGGTCGGGTGAGCCGGGCAGCTTCTTGTCGACGGTGTAATGCTTCTCGACGATGCACGCCCCGAGGGCGACCGCCGCCTGGGGCACGCTGATGCCGAGCGAGTGGTCGGAGAGGCCCACCGGGACCTCGGGGAACGCCCGCATCAGGTGCTCCATCATCCGCAGGTTGATCCCCTCCGGCGGGCAGGGGTACTTGAGCGTGCAGTGGAGGATGGCGACCCGCTCGTTGCCGGCCCTCCGGCACACCTCGAGCGCCTCCTCCACCTCGGCCAGGTTCGAGGTGCCGGTGGAGAGGATCATGGGCCGGCCGACCCGGGCCGCCCGGTCGATGAGGCCGTGGCAGGTGAGGTCCGCGGAGGCGATCTTGAAGGCGGGCACGTCGAGGGAAGCCAGGAAATCCACCGCCTCGTCGTCGAACGGGGTGGAGAACGCGGTGAGGCCCACGTGCCGCGCATGGCCGAGCAGGGACTTGAAGTCACCGGGGGAGAGCTTGTCGAGCCGGTCGAAGGTGTCCCACTGCGTCCCCCGCGGATCGGCGGGCTCGACCCAGTAGCGGGGCGCGACGCGGGTCGAGATCCGGGAGGCGGTGTAGCTCTGGAACTTGATCGCATCCGCCCCCGCCGCCCCCGCCGTCTCGATGAGCCGGTAGCCGAGCTGGACGTCGCAGTTGTGGTTGACCCCCGCCTCCGCGATCACGTAGCAGGGCCGGCCCTTGCCCACCACCCGCCCGTTGATCGCGAACTCCGACTTCACGGCCGGGACCCAACGGACTCAACGCAGAGGCCGCAGAGAAAAACGGAGAGGTCGCGGAGGATGTTGGGATCGCCGCGGTCCGTTTCCATCCTTTCTCTGCGTCCTCTCCGTTCGTTCTCCGCACCCTCTGCGTTGAAGAGCAACGTCAGCCTCGCCGGCCGACGATGCCGGCGTCGAGCGCGACCGAGCGCAGGTTGGCCGGCTTGTGGCTCAGGTGCGCGTTCATGCGGGCCAGGCCCGGCTCGCGGTCGAGGAGCGCGATCGCGTCCCCCGCCGACACCAGCCGGCCCGGGGCGGCCAGCCGGGCGAAGATCTCCCGCACGAGGGCCACGTCCTCCGCCTCGTCCACGGTGAGCCGGTACTCCGGCCGGTAGAGCCCCTCGGGCAGCGTCCCCGTCACGACATGGAACTCTTCCGGGTGCTCCTTGACATACAGCGTGACCAGCTCCGAACGGTGCCGGGCTTCACCCCTTTCCCACGAGCGCTCGAGCGCGGAGAGGGAGACGACCTCGCTCAGGATGCCCATGAGGAGCGCGTCGCCGGGGACGTAGGTGTAGTCGGCCCGCTCGCGCCGGTGGAGGGCCACCAGGTGCTCCAGCGTCTCCACGTCCGTCAGGGGATTGTCGCCGGTCACCCGCACCACGTGTTCGGCCCCGACCGAGCGCGCGCACTCCACGTGTCGCCGCAGCACGTCCTCCTCGTCGCCCCGGAAGACGGCAAAGCCGTTCTCCTCCGCCAGCAGCGCCAACGCGTCGTTCTCGGGGCTCGTCGAGGTCGCGAGCACCACGCCGTCGATGCCGCGCGCGGCCGCCATGCGCTCGAGGAGCACGGCGAGCAGCGGCCGGCCGGCCAGCGGCACGAGGGCCTTGCCCGGATACCGGGAGGAAGCCATCCGGGCGCTGACGACCACGAACACGCGGGCCGGGACGACGCTCATTCCAGCATGTCCTCGCGTATGGTCTCGTCGGCCTGGATGGGCCGCGTGGCCCGCCGGCCGATCACGCGGTCGGCCTGCCGGGGGGGGAAGCCGGGATCGAAGCGGGCGTCGGTGCGCTTGTAGGCCAGCATCTCCCGGGTGAGGACGTCGCCCCTCTTGATGAGCGTGCCGGCCACGATGGAGCGGGCCATCGTCCGGTGATAGCGCCGGGCGCCCTCGCTCTCGGAGGCGGGTGAGTCCCCCGCCGCCCGCTCCGCCTGCCGCAACAGCTCCACCATGCGGTAGAAGTCTTCCGGGTTGAGCGACGACTGGTAGTCGTAGCCCTTCTTGCTGCGGTCGAGCGTGAAGTGCTTCTCGACCAGGTTGGCGCCCCAGGCTACCGCCAGGGCGGGTGCGACGAGGGCGAAGCCGCTGCCGCCGTCGGTGTGGTCGAGGAAGCCCACCGGGAGCCGGTAGCGCTCCTTCCACGCGGCCAGCTCGCGGAAGCGGATCTCCTCCACGGGGGTGGGGAAGGTCTGGAACCCATGGAGCAGGATGACCGGGGCGCTGCCCACGAGGTCGAGCGCCTGCCTGACCGCGTCATCGGGCACGCCTCCGGTGGCGAAGAGCACCGGCTTGCCGGTCTCGGCCACCTGCCGGATCAGCTCCGGGTTCTCCATGTCGGTGGAGTGCACCTTGAAGGCGTCGGCTCCCTCCTCCGCGGCCAGCTCGAGCGAGTCGTGGTCGAAGGCCTCCACGAGCAGGGCGAGGCCGGAGGCCCGGGCCGCCCGCAGGAGCTTCCGCCACTCCTTCACCCCCAGCTCGATCTCGTCGAAGTCCTTTCGCCCGGGATGGCGGCGGACGACCAGCTGCTCGGAGCGGAAGAGCTGGAACTTGATCCCATCCGCCCCCATCTTGAACGCGGCCTCCAGCATCCGGAGGGCGGTCTCGGACGATCCTCCGTGGGCGGAGGCGACCTCGGCCAGCACGAAGCAGGGCGCTCCGTCGCCGACCTGGCGGCTGCCCAGGCTCACGGTGGTGGGGTTCATGCCCCCAACCCTACCACGCCGCGCCGCGCGGCCGTCTGCCGCAGCAGGGCCACGATACGCGTCGTGGCGGCGCCGTCGACGCCCTGCGCGACGTATCGGACGTAGCGCTGTCGCGACTGCTCGAGCCCGCGGCGGACGGCCTCGTCGAAGAGCGCGCCGCGAAGCGCCGGCGTGGGATCGGCTCCCGCGGCGACGCCGAGAGCGGCCCCCGCCGCGACGAGCTCCCGGAGGTGGGTCGGCATGTTCAGCACGACGACCGGCCGGCCGAGGACGAGGGCCTCCACCGCCGAGAGCGACTCGACGGTCACGAGCGCGTCGGCGGCATGGAGCAGCTCCATGAGGTCGGCCCCCGGCGGCATCACCCGCACCCGGGACGCCCCCGCCGATCGCAGGTCGGCCTGGTAGGCGTCTTCTCTCTCCGCCGGGTGCGGCTTGACGAGGGCCTTGACCCCGGGCAGCGACTCCACCGCACGCACCAGGGCCGGGAAGGCCGAGCCGATGGAGGCGTGCGTCTCCCGGATGCTGCGATGGCGGCTGGCCACGACGACGAGCCGCTCCGCGTCGGTCACGTCCAGGCGTCGGCGGATCGCCGGGCGGTCCCAACGCGCGGCGGCGGCGAGCAGCTCGTCGAACTTGGGGCTGCCGGTGACGACGAGGCTCTCCGGCGCGTAATGGCCCAGCTCGACCAGGATCTTCCGGGCCGACTCGCCGAAGACGGCGGTGCGGTCGGGGCGCGGGCAGTCGGCCTCGTCGGCGCCGTGCCGGTAGGAGTAGTACGCCGGGTACAGGATCCCGTGCTGGACGGCCACCGTGGGCACGGCGGCCGCGCGGCACGCCGCGAGCGCGGCCCGTCCCCAGCCGCTGGACTCGGCATAGAGGCATACGACCGCCGGTCGGGTGGCCTGGAGCGCCTCGGCCATCTCCTCGTAGGAGCGCACGGCCCAGGGAAGCTGGAGCAGCAGCGTACCGGCCAGGCCGGGCCCGGCGAGGTCGGCGAAGCCGACGCCGCGATGGGAGAAGGCCGCGCTCATCCCCGGGCAGCGGCGCAGATCGCGCCAGGTCTGGCGCGCTTCGCCGGCCGCCCGTCGCACTTCGCCCAGCACGCGCGGGGTGGTGAAGCGGTTCACGTGGACGTAGGGTCCCGCTTCGCCGGGCAGGCGCGACCACTCGGCGAGGCGCTCCGGCACGCCCCGGCGGCGGAACGCCGCCCGCGGTCCGACCGCCAGGACGAAGGACCGCAGGTCGGGCTGGGCCTCCACCTCGGGCAGCAGGCGGTCGAAGTAGTGCTCGTACTCGGCCCTCTCGTCGGTCTCGGGATCGCGTCGCCGCCGCCAGAAGGCCGCGTGGGAGAGGAAGAGCACCAGGGCGCGGGGATCGCCGGGGGGCCGGGGGGGCGATCCGGCCAGGCCCGACTTCCCCGCGGTCGCCGCGCACTTGACGAGGTCCAGCCGCGCGCGCAGCCGGACGCGCGCCGTGCGCAGGCGAAGCGGCCACGCGCGCGGCTGCCGCCGGCCATGGAAAAGGATGCGCTGGACGGTGCAGGCGCGCGCGAGCAGCACCTCTTCTTCCTCGGCCAGGCCGTCGGCCTCCACCTCGTCGGGCCGCTCGGCCTCCAGGATGCAGAAGAAGCCCTCCACGAGCCGCACGTAGCGCGGGCCGGGGGTGGAATGGTGAAGGAACAGCTCGGCGAACCACCACAGCGAGGTGCCCTTCCAGACGAGCAGCTCGCGCACGCTGCGGCCGTCCCGCATCGGGCGGGCGCCCCATGCCTTCGTCCACGCGATGGCCGTCTCGTCGATGGCGTCCAGCGTCTCCCGGGACAGGTAGTCCGAAGCGCTGCGGAAGGCGGCGGCGGAAGCCCGCAGCGCCGCCGCCGCCTCGTCGCCCCACGCCACGAGCACCGTATCCGTCGGGGGCCGGCCCGCGCACCGGCGCGCCGCGGCCGCCGATCCCACGACGACGAGCGTCTTCAAGCCCGCGAAGGCTCCCGGCCCGCGAAGCGTCCGACCTCGCGCAGGATCCGTGCCGACTCGCGGTGCACGTCGTCCACCGCCACCAGGCGCAGGCACTCCGGCGGGCAGTCGGCCACGCACTCCCCGGGCGGCTTGCGGATGAGGTTGCACGGCGAGCACCACAGCTCGGCCCGCACGACGACATGGCGGCTGCCGGACGCTCCAGTGCCGCCCGAGAAGTAGCGGTGGGGATCGGAGGGGCCGAAGACGGTCACCGACGGCGTGCCGAGCGCGCAGGCGGCGTGCATCGTGCCCGTGTCGGGCGAAAGGAACAGGTCCAGCTCGGCGACGAGCGCCATCGTCTCCCGCAGGCTCAGCCGGCCGGTGAGGTCGACCGGGCGGAGCGGCATCAGGCGTCCCAGCGCGTGGGCCAGCGGGCGGTCGGCCTCCGACCCGGTGAGCACGATCGTGGCCTGGAACTCCCGCGCCAGCCGCGCGGCCACCTCCGCCCACCTTCCCAGGTCCCATTGCTTGATCGTGCGGCCCCCGCTCGGGTGCAGCCCCACCAGGGGCCGGCGGGAGGCGAGCCCGAGGTCGGTCACGAGGCGCCGTCCGAACTCCCGCTCTTCCGCGGTGAGCAGGTCGACGCGCGGCTCGTCGCGGGGGCCCACCGCCGCCGCCACCGCGCGCCGGTTCTGCTCCACCCAGGAGAGCGTCTCGTCGAGGGGGACCACGTGGGTCAGGAGCCAGCCGCCGCCGGTGTTGGCGTAGCCCACCCGGTGGCGGGCGCCGGTGAGGCGCAGGAGCAGCGCCGCCCGCACGTCGCCCTGGAGGTCGAACGCCAGGTCGACCCGGTCGTGGCGCAGCGCCCCCGCCCGCCGGGCCAGCTCCGCGAGCCCACCGGCGCCCTCGGCGCTCCGGCCCACCCAGGGCGCGCTCCATACGAGGACCTCGTCGACGGGCGCGGTGCGGGCCACCTCCGCGCTCCAGCGTCCGACCGCGAGCCGGATGCGGGCCTGGGGCACGGCGGCCCGCAGGTCGGCCAGGGCGGGCAGGGACATGATGACGTCGCCGATGCGGTCGAGCCGCAGCACCAGCACCTGGCGGACCGAGGCGAGGTCGATCGGGGGCGCCGGTGGCCGCAGCCCGGCGCGCCGGAGCGCCCCGGCCACGAGGCGTCCCGGCAGGTCGGCCGCGCCGAGGAGCAGGCGTTCGACCGGGTCATAGACCCGGCTGCCCGTGCCCCTAACCGGCGTCCAGCGCCGCCGCCTGGGCATAGCATTCCTCGAAGCTCCGCGCCGTGGCCTCCCAGCCGAGCCGAGCCACCGCGCGCTCCCGCGCGGCGCGCCCCAGGCGCTCCCGCGTGGCCGGCTCCCGGGCGAGGCGCTGCAGCGCGCCGGCCAGCGCGTCGACGTTCCCCGCCGGCACGAGCACACCGGTGACGTCGTGCTCGACGACCTCCGGGATGCCGGCCACGTGGCTCGCCACGACCGCCCGGCCCGAAGCCAGCGCCTCCAGCACCGTGTTGGGCAGGCCGTCCACGTTTCCCGCGGTGTCCACGATCGACGGCACCGCCACCACGTCGGCCGCCGCCAGCGCGCGGGCAACCTGGTCCCGTCCCAGGGCGCCGACGAAGCGGACCCGGCCGCCGGCCCTCTCCGCCTCCTTCTCGAGCGCGCTCCGCAGGTCGCCCTCGCCGGCCACGATCACGTGCACCTCCTCCACGCGCCGGGCCGCCTCCACGAGATGGGTGAAGCCCTTCTTCTCGACCAGCCGGCCCACCGCCACCACCATCGTGGCTCCCGGCGGCACGTCCCACCGCGAGCGCAGCGTACGGTCGGCCCGCTGGGGCGCGAAACGCTCGACGTCGACGCCGTAGGGCACGGTGCGGGTGCGGTCGGACCGGGCGCCGAGGACGAGGGCGCGCCGGTGGAGGTCGGCGCTGCAGGCGGTGACGGCGCCGGCGGCGGCCAGCGCGCGGCGGGCCAGCGTGCGGGCCGCCCCGAAGCGCTCGCAGAGGAAGACGTCGCTGCCGTGCAGGCTGACGACGAAGGGCGTCTGATGGGCGCGCACGATGCCCGCGACGAGGGCTGCGCTCGGGACCAGCCAATGGGCGTGCACGGCGTCATAGCGCTCCTCGCGCAGCCGCGCCCCCACCTCCCGGCGCAGGGCGAGGGCGGCCAGCGGCGCGAGCAGCCATACCTCCGGCCTCACCTTCACGTCCGATTGCAGGCTCTGGGCGTATCCCCAGCGCGACCACGAGGGGTGGGGAGCGTAGCGGTATGGGAAGAAGCGGACCGGAGTATCCCCCGAACCCCCCCGGCGCAGGTCCGGATGGTGGGGGAGCACCACGTCCACGGCATGGCCGCGCGCGGCGACGACGCGCGCGATCGACTCCACGAACGGCGCGGTGACATCCCCGGGGAATTTCGGGTACGACGAGGTCACCATCAGCACCTTCACGGCGTCCTAGGGTTGCTCGTCGAGCACCGCCGGGCGGGGCCGGGGACGGAAGCCGTAGCGGAATCGCAGGGCGGCGAAGTTGACGAGGGCCATGTAGATCTCCTCGAAGGTCAGCTTCGAGGCGGCCCGCCGGCGATTGCGGAAGTGGATGGGCACCTCGCCCAGCCGGAAGCCGTTGATCCAGGCCTGGTAGGCCATCTCGCCGTGCACGACGTATCCGCGGATCTTGATCCGGTCGAAGTCGGTCGCCTCCAGCACCGCGCGGCGGTAGGCCCGGTAGCCGCTCGTGGCGTCCTTGACGGGGATCCCGGCCACCACGGCGATGTACTTGTTGGCGAGCCAGGACAGGCTGGCCCGCACGAAACCCCACTCCGAGGTCCCGCCCCCCGGGACGAGGCGGGAGCCGATCACCATGTCGTGGGTCTTCAGCATCCTCAGGAACTTGCCGATCTCCCGCGGGTGGTGCGAGAAGTCGGCGTCCATCTCGAAGAGGTAGTCGAAGTGAAGGGGGTCGGCCAGGCCCTTCTTGAACGCGGCGATCACGGCCGCGCCCCGTCCGCCCTTCTCGTGGCGCTCGAGGAGATCCACCTTGCCCGGGAAGGCGGCCATCACCTCCCGCACCGCGCCGGCCGTGCCGTCGGGGCTGCCGTCGTCGGCCACCCATACGTGCATCTCGTCACCCAGGGCGACGGCGAGCAGCTCGCGGATCAGGGGACCGACGTTTTCCCTCTCGTTGTAGGTGGGGACCACCACCAGGATCTTCTTGGGCGCGGGGCCTACGGCGATGGAGCACCTCCGGAGTGGAAGCGGCGATTGTATCAGTTGAGCTGAGGGGTGCTAGCGGCGCGCTCCCGCTCTTGTCCCTTTCCACCTCGATGCGGTCGACCTTCACGCCCAGGTCCCGCGTGTCGTCGAAGCCGGGCAGGCTGTTCGCGGGCCGCCAGGTCCGGGGCCGGCCGGTGAAGGGGTCCACGACGTCGAGCCGGAGCAGCGGCGGGCCCGATGGGGGCGTCGCAGGCAGGGCCAGGGTGTGGACGGACCAGTCGCCGCCGAGGGTGAAGCGTCCCAGGACGGCGCCGGACAGGGACACCCGTACCTCCGACGGCGGCAGGCTGGCCGGCCTCTGCCCGGCCGAGGCGGTGAGGGAGACGCGCGCGCCATCCTTCGCCGCCGGCAGGTACACCTCGGCGCACGGTCCCGTCCAGCGGTACGTGCGCCCGTCGGCATCCAGCTCCTTCTGGAAGAAGCCCGAGACCTGGAAGTCGTCGGAGGAGCCGATGTCCACCTGCGGCAGCGCGGGCACCTGCAGCTCGTCGGGCTGCACGACCCGCGAGATCGTGAACTCGAGGCCCCGCGGCTCGGGTCCCCGCGGCCGCCGGTCGTAGGCACGCTCCCACTCGTGGGTGCCGAAGCGGTAGGGGCTGCCCGGCACGTCCTGGAGGAAGACCCCGCATACCGGCTCGCGCCAGGTGTGGACGAAGTAGATGTTCCGGTAGCGCGCTCGCCAGGCGCCGAGCAGGTGCCGCAGGCGGTCGGGGTCGGGCCGGAAGCGCCCCAGCTCGAGGACGTTGACGCCGTGGACGGCCCACAGGGGCAGCGACAGCAGGTGGATGCTCTCCTTCTGCTCGAAGATCACCACGTCGCGGGGGCCGAAGCGCCGGGCCACGTCGGCCACGAAGGGCACCGATCCCTTCCAGTCCACGTACCCCAGGAGGGGAACGGTGCGCGCGGCGTAGCGGGCCAGGAGGCCGACGGCCATCGCCGCCGCGGCGACGCTGCGCCAGCCGCCCGCGGCGGCCATGCGCACGAGCAGGAAGGCGGCGAAGCCCAGCAGGCAGGGCAGGATGACCGGCACGAACCGGCGGAGGGCGAAGAAGTAGTCGTTGTAGATGCGCAGCTTGTAGAAGTAGAAGCCGGCGAACGCGAGGGCGGTCAGGACGGGAAAGAGGTAGCGCGGCCGCCAGTCCCGGACGATCGCGGCCAGGCCGACGACGCCGAGGGCGAGGCCGAGAGGGGTCACGAACCAGCCGAGGCGCAGGAAGCTCTGCGCATCGTGGGCGGCCAGGTGCGAGAAGCCCAGAGCGACGAGGATCCCGCGGCCGTGCCGGGCGGCGCGGGCCGGGTCGTTCCCGTCCGCGCCTGCCCAGGCCGAGAGGGCCGGGCGGAGGAAGTACGCATAGAGCGCGAGGAGGACGAGGGCCAGCGTCACCCCGGTCCGCAGCGATTCGCGGTGCGCGTCGGCGCGCCTCAGGAGGAGTGGTCCCCACCTCTGGAGGGCGAGGCCGAGGGCGACGAGGAGGGCTCCGGCCAGGAGCCACGCCGCCAGCGGTTGTCGCCAGTACGGCCGATCCACGATGCTGGCCACGTACTTCCGCGCGAAGAGGACGGCGTGCAGCCCGGCGTGCAGGGCCAGGACGCCGAAAGGCACGAGCACCGCGGCCGCCTGCCGTCGGTCGAGGTCGCCGCGGGCGCGCCGGACGGCCAGGTACCCGGCCAGGGGCGCTCCGACGAGCACGCCGTCGACGCGGACGAGGAGCGACAGCCCGAGGGCGGCGCCGGCGAGGACACCGAAGACGGCCGATCGCGACTGCTCCCAGCGCGTGACGGCCAGGAAGGCGACGAACGCGAGCATCTGCGAGACGCCCTCCGACACCGGGTAGCGGCCGAACCAGACCTGGACCACGTTGACCGCCAGCAGCAGCGCGGCGAGCAGGGCGGGCCCGGGGCCAAGGAGGCGGCGGAAGGCGAAGAAGACCGCCAGGGTGCCCAGGACCCCGAACACCGGCGGAGTCGCGAGGGCGCCCCTCACCCCCATCGCCTGGAAGAGGTAGGCGCCGAAGGAGGGGAAGAGGTGGAAGAACTCGGGCACCACCCGTCCCGTCTCCGGCCGCTCCAGGGGGAACCCCATGAAGCGTCCCCAGTTGAAGTCGCGTGCGCCAGGCTCGCGGAAGAAGAGCTCGACGTCCTCCTTGGGGATCGACAGCACGCCGGGGTCGGTGTACGCGATGCTGCCGGTGCGGGCGATCATCGCCATGGCGGCGACGTACGTCCCGGGGTCGCGGCCGCCCAGCAGGTACTCGGTAGGCCGGGCCTGCAGGTACAGCGCGAGGGCGAGCACGGCGGCGGCCGGCAGGACGTCGCGGCCCGAGCGCGGCGGGGCCAGCGGCCGGCCGAGCCGCCGCCGGCCGAGGACGAGCGCGGCCGCGCAGAGCCCGGCGATCATCGCCGCCGCGCGCAGGAGCGAGAAGCGGCCCAGCTCGGCGAGCACCAGCGCCACCCACGCGGAGGCCATCACGCTCACGGCGGCGGCGAGGAAGATGCCCTCGTCGAACGGGGTCTCTTCCCTCTCCCGGGCGGGCAGGAGCGCGAGCAGCGTCAGGCCGGGGAGGAAGAAGAGGACGAGCCCGGCGAGGGCGGCCAGACCCGGCGAGACGCTCACGTCAGGCGCGCGGCCAGCTCCCGCACGGCGGCGGCCACCGCGACCGCCTGCGCGTCGCTCATCTCCGGATAGAGCGGCAGGGAGACGATCTCCCCCGCCGCCTTCTCCGCCACCGGGAAATCGCCCCCTCGCCCGCCGAGCGACGCGAACGCCCCCTGAAGGTGCAGCGGGACCGGGTAGTGGATGAGGGTGGCGATGCCGCGCTCGTCGAGCGCGGCCATGAGCGCCTCCCGGCGCGGATGGCGCACCACGAAGAGGTGGTAGTTAGCCCGCGCGTAAGGCTGCTCGCGGGGAAGCTCGAGGCCGCCGACCCCCGCCAGCTCGCGCAGGTAGATCGCGGCCAGCGCCCGCCGCCGCTCGTTCTGTTCCTCCAGGTGGCGCAGGCCGACCCGCAGCACCGCCGCCTGCACCTCGTCGAGCCGGCTGTTGATCCCGGGCTCGGCGTGATGGTAGCGGTCGGCCTGGCCTCCGTTGCGCAGCCGGCGCAGGCGGGCGGCCACACCGGCGTCGTTCACGAGCACCGCCCCGCCGTCGCCGAGCGCGCCCAGGTTCTTCGTGGGATAGAAGCTCAAGGCCCCCATCCCCGAGAGCGCGCCCACCACGCGGCCGTTGTAGCGCGTGCCGTGGGCCTGGCAGGCGTCCTCGACGAGGGGAATGCCCCGTTCGCGGGCGATCCGAAGGAGCGGGTCCAGGTCGGCCGGGTGCCCGTAGAGGTGGACGGGCAGGAGCGCCTTCGTCCGCGGCGTGATGGCGCGCGCCACCGTGTCGGGCGCGACGTTGAGCGTCACGGGGTCGACGTCGGCGAAGACCGGCCGCGCCCCCGCGGCCAGTATCGCCAGGCCGGTGAAGGCGGCGGTGAGGGGCGAGGTGACGACCTCGTCGCCGCTTCCCACCCCGAGGGCGAGCAGGGCCAGCTGGATCGCCTCGGTCCCGCTGGCCACCCCCACCGCGGCGACGGCCCCGGTCGCGGAGGCCAGCTCACGCTCGAAGACTTCGCCCTCGGGGCCGAGGATGAACCAGCCGGAGTCGAGCACGCGGGCGAGGGCCGCGTCCAGCTCGCCGCGCAGGGCCGACACGCGTGCCCTGAAGTCGACGAAGGGCACGCCGCTCACAGGTAGCGTTCCCGGTGGCGGCGGTAGTAGTCGATCGTGCGCTCGAGGCCCTCCCGCAGCTTCACCCGCGGTGCCCAGCCCAGGGTCTTCCGGATCTTCGTGGCGTCGGCGTAGAAGTCGCCGATGTCGATCCGCTTCCGCTCCGGCGGGAAGGGGGTGAGGACGTAGGAGCCCGCTCCGGCGATCTCGACCAGGGTCTTGACCAGCTCCAGCAGCGACACCGGCTCCTCGCCACCGAGGTTGAAGACCTCGCCGTCGGCGGCGTCCATCGCTCCCGCGCGCAAGAAGGCGTCGACCACGTCGTCGACGTAGTCGAAGTCGCGCTTCTGCGTCCCATTGCCGAAGAGCTGGATCGTCTCCCCCAGCACGGCCTGGCGGATGAACCAGCCGATGAAGCCCTGGCGGTTGTGGCGGATCAGTTGCCGCGGCCCGTAGGTGTTGGTGAGGCGCAGCGAGGAGGCCCGGATCCCGTACACCGAGTGGTAGACGAGGTGGTACAGCTCGCCCGAGATCTTGTTGATGCCGTTGACGTCGGTCGGGTTCAACGGGTGGGTCTCGTCCACCGGCAGCCGCCGGGGCTTGCCGTACACCTGCCGCGTCCCCGCGTAGACGACCTTCACGTCCGGGTTGTTCTGCCGCACCGCCTCCAGGATCCAGAGCTGGCTGCGGCAGTTGATCTCCAGGTCGGTGAAGGGGTCGGTCATGGAATCGATGTGGCTCACCTGGCCGGCGAGGTTGAAGAGCACGTCCTGGTCCCGCACCAGGTAGCCCATGCCGTGGCCCCGGACGTCGGCGATGTTGATGCGGACCTTGTCCTCGTAGCCGGAGAGGTTGAAGAGGTTGCCCCCGTAGTCGGGCAGGAGGCTGTCGACCGCCAGCACGCGGGCTCCCAGGTCGGCCAGCGTGCGGCACAGGTTGGAGCCGATGAAGCCGAGGGCGCCGGTGACCAGCACCCTCCGGCCCCGGTAGAACTCGCGGTGGTCCATGCCCTCGGCTAGTGGCGGCCCTCTCCGCGGGCGCTCGGCGCGGCGCCCCGCCGGGCCGGCGCCGCCGCCGCGGCGTCCGAGGCGAGATGCTCCTGGCGCACCACCAGCTCTCCCCACAACCGGAGGAGGTCCCCGAGCGTCCGTGCCACCCGGGAGAAGTTGAAGAACTGGCTCTTGCCGTACGTGCGGTGGTAGTGGTGCACGGGCACCTGGGCGACCCGGAAGCCGTGGTCCTGCACCTTCTTCATCAGCTCCACGCAGATGACGCCCGAGGAGCGCGTGAGCCGGACCTTGTCGAACACCTCTCTCCGCATGAGCCGGAAGTCGCAGTCCACGTCCCGGAGGCGGAGGCCGAACATCGTGCGCACGAACACGTGATACAGCTTGCCGATGACCTTGCGGTGGATCGGATCCGACCGGCCGATCTTGTAGCCGTTCACGAAATCGACGCCCGGCGTGAGGGCCTCGTAGAGCTTCACCATCTCGCGCGGGTCGTATTGGGCGTCGCCGTCGGTGTAGAAGACCAGCTCCTTGCTCGCGGTGGCGAAGCCGGTGCGGAGCGCGCCGCCGTAGCCGCGGTTGCCCCCGTGGTGGACCACCCTCAGCCAGGGGAAGTGGGCGGCCATCTCGTCGAGCAGCGCGCCGGTATGGTCGGGGCTGCCGTCGTCGACCACGATGACCTCGTAGTCGTCCGTGAGCTGCCGGGCGGTCATGTGGGCCACGAGGGCGAGGCTGGCGATCGTTCCCGCGTCGTTGTAGGCCGGGAAGAAGATGGACAGGCTCGGACGGGAGCGGCTCAACGGGGCACCGTAGCACGCCCTTCCGCGCAGGGTCAACCTCGCGGGGCCGGCCGCTTGGGCCGGGCGAGGACGGCGAGCGTCGCCGCCCCCACCGCGGCCAGGAAGACTCCCGCGACGAGCCCCTCCGGGCGGTAGTGGAACGAGACGCGGTGATGGCCCGCGGGCAGCGCCACGCCCATCTCGCCGTGATTGAGCCGGAGGACCCGGACCGGCGCGTCGTCGAGCCGCGCCCGCCAGCCGCCGTCCCAGCCGTCGCTCAGCACGAGCAGCCCCGGCCCTTCGGCCCGGACGTCGATCCAGTCCGACAGCGCGCGGCCGACCTCCGCCCGGGAGGAACGGCCGCCGGCGGGCAGGGCCACGCCGGCCAGGTCCGCCGCCAGCCCCACCGCCTCGCGGCGGGGATCGATCCCCGAGCGTCTGAGATCGGCCAGGGAAGCGAGGACCTCGGTCTCGCTGTCCAGGACCCGCACCTTCTCGACGACGAACGCCCGCCCCGGCGTGACCGGCAGCTCGAAGAGCCGCACCGCGGGCGTGGCGGCGGCCTCCCGGAAACGGCCGGTATCGCTGACGAAGCCCGCCCCGAGGGACGCGGCCGCTCCCCGCCCGCTCACCGCGTCGAAGACGGCCAGCCGCGAGAGGAGAAACTCGGCCGGCCCCGGTTCGCGCTCGACCCTCACCCCGTCCAGCCAGTAGCGCCCGGGCAGCCGCAGCACCGCCTCGTAGCGGTGGCCCTGGAACGAGCCGTCGGGCACCGGCCAGCTCTCGGCCACCGGGGCCCGGTAATGGGCGATGCTTGCTCGCACGTCCGCCCGGTCCCAGGCCCACTCGGCCGTGTCGAGTCCGGCCCGCACCGGAAGGGAGATCTCACGGCCCGAGGCCAGCCGCGCATCGACCCGCGCCACCACGGCTTCCTGGACGACCGGGACCGAATCGGAGAGCGAGCTGACCAGGCGCACCTCGGTGGCGGGACCGAGGGAGAGGGGAAAGAAGCGGGGCCGGCCGGGCTCCACCGTCAGATCGAGCCGGTCCCCGGCCGCGCCCTCCTTGGCCTGCAGGCTCGAGGCGGGGAGCTGGACCCAACGGACGCCGAGCGCCTCCAGCCGCGCCGGATCGCTGCGGAGGAAGATAGGCGGCAGCGTGCCGCCGGGCGCGATGCCGCCCAGCGTCTGCCGCCGGCGCAGGGAGACCATGGGGTCGTAGCCGTTGAGGCTGCGCCGGCCCGCGAGGGCGCCGAGGTTGTCCCAGCCCAGGTCGCGTTCCTCGCCGGCTGGCCACTGGCAGACGAGGGTCAGCATCGGGTCGCCCTTGCGGGTGGCCATCGCCCCGTCGATCGCCTCACGGGTGGCGCTGCCGCGGTCCAGCTCGGTCCGCGTGGGGGCGGTCTCCCACACCCGCCGGCCGTGAGGCTGCAGGAGGAAGGAAACCGTGAGCGGGAGCAGCCAGATCCCGGCCCGTACGGGGTCGGCGGACGCCGCGTTGGGGAAATAGAGGATCAGCGCCAGCGCGAGGACGCCCAGCGCGCCGGCCAGCGTCTGCGGCAGCGGTCCCAGGGCGGCGGCGGCGATGGAGAGGGCCAGGGCAGAGGCCACCGAGCCGAACAGGAAATAGGCGCGGAGCCGCGGGCCTTCCGGCGCCCGGCGGGCGCGCCACTGGGCGGAGAGCGACAGCCCGGCCAGCACCGACAGCGTCAAATCGAAGACGAGGGCCAGGGCTCCCGGGGCCGAGAGCGGGCCCCGCCCCCACTGCAGCGCGAGGCAGATGAGCAGCGCGGCGCCGAGCACGCGGATGGGCGTCCGGCTCACCGCCAGCGGCAGCGCCGCGAGGGCCAGCGACGGGGCCGGCGTGTGGGAGGCGTAACGCAGCACCAGTCCGGTCAGGCCCGGCACCGGCCCCTGGCCAGCGTGGGCGAGGCCCGTGACGGCGCGCCCGGCCTGCCCCGCCGTGAGCAGCGTGGGCAACAGCTGGGGCGCGGCGAGGAGCAGCCCCGCGAGCAGCGCCGCCGCGGTCACTCGCCCCGGCGGCTGCGGCGATCGCGCGCGCCAGGCCACGAGCAGGCGGCCGGCGACGAGCGCCCCCCCCGCCCGGACGGCTTCCGGCGAGCCGGCCAGGAGCAACAAGGCCAGGGCCGCCGCCAGGGCCGTGGCCCGCGCGGCCCCCCCGCGCGTGAGGTGCGCCTCCAGCGTGAGCAGCAGCAGGAGGATGAGGGGGGCGGCGACGACGGTGGCGGAGTCCTGGAGGTGGTCGACGAGATAGGGGCCGAGCGCGAAGGAGAGCCCGGCGAAGTATGCGCCCACGTCTTCGCCGCCGAGTCGCCGGACATAGATGAAGACGAGCGCCGCGGAGAGCGAGAGGGAGAAGAGCACCAGGACCTGGAAAGCGGTGAAAGGCGGCAGCAGGGCCAGGGGCAGCATCAGGGGAAAGAAGGCGCCCGGCCGGTAGGCGGCCAGCAGCGGCGTGCCGAGGAAGATCCCGGGGTTCCAGCCCGGCAGCTCTCCCCTCCGCCAGGCCTGCCACACGGCCGCGCGCAACGGGAAGTGCAGCGCGGCGCCGTCTCCCGGCCCGAGCAGCCGGCCCTCGGCCAGCGCGGGCGCATAGGCCAGGACGGGCAGCACGGCCAGCAGGACGAGCAGGAGCGCCGTCCTGGTGCTCGTCCTGGTCGTCGTCGTCATCCAGGGCGCTACTTCCGCTCCTGACCGGCGGCGATCTGCTCCGAGACCAGACCGAACAGGAACACCACGACCGCGAGCTGGATGAGCAGGGCCGACCCCATGGGGATCTTGCCGAAGCGGACGACGTTCCAGATGCCGTAGCCGAGGCCGAGGAGGAGGGAGGCCAGGCTCAGGGGGAAGAACACCTTCAACGGGCTGTAGACGGTGACGATCTTCAGGATGATGAGGAGAAAGCGCACGCCGTCCCGGGCCACCCGGAGCTTGCTCGTACCCGCTCGCGGCCGGGCCTTGATCGGCACGAACGCCACGTTGAGGCCGGCCTTCAGGAAGGCGAGACAGGAGGTGGTCGGGTAGGAGAAGCCGTTGGGCAGCAGGGGCAACACCTCGAGCAAGTGGTTCCGGCGGGCGGCCCGGAAACCGGAGGTGAGGTCGGGGATCGGACGGCCGGTGAGCAGGGAGGCCAGCCGGTTGAAGATCGCGTTGCCGAGGGCGCGCACGAAGGCCTGGTCGGCGGCCGAGCGGGCGCCGATCACCATGTCGTAGACGCCGACCGGCTCGACGAGCCGGGCCGTCTCCGCCGGGTCGTGCTGGCCGTCGCCGTCCATGAGCAGCACCACGTCGCCCCGCGCCTCGCGGATCCCGGTCTTCACCGCCGCCCCGTTACCCTTGTTGTAGGGATGGCGGACGACCCGCGCCCCGGCGGCCGCGGCCCGCTCGGCGGTGCGGTCGGTGGAGGCGTCGTCCACCACCAGCACCTCCCGCCACCCCGCCTGGCCCCGCACCGCCGCCACCAGGGCACCGATCGCTTCCTCTTCGTTGTAGGCGGGGATGACCACCGACGCGGAGGCCGGCTCAGCCACGCCCGCCTTCCCCCAGCTCCATCTTGCGGATGCGATAGAGGAGGTCTTCGATCAGCTTGCGGTTGTTGGCGATGAGATCCGCCATGACTCCCCACTGCAGGGTCTGGAAGCCGAGGATGAGGAGCAGCACGGCAAGGATGGCGGACTGCAGATGGGCGGCCCGCGCGACCTCGCCCTGCGCCCAGAACCAGGCATAGCGCAGGCCCAGGGCCACCCCGCCGGTGAGCAGGACCGTGCCCGTGAGCACGAAGACCTTGAACGGCTCGTACATCGCGTAGATCCGCAGGATGGTGGCCGCCGAGCGCTTCACGTAGTCCCAGGTCGAGGTGATGAGCCGCGAGGGACGGGTCTCCCGGGCATCGATGGGGAGATGGGCCACTGCCATCCTCTTCTTGCCGGCCTGGATGATCGACTCCAGCGTGTAGGTGAACTCGCTCACGATGTTGATGCGCAGCGCCGCCTCGCGGGTGAGGGCCCGGAAGCCGCTGGTCGCGTCCGCCACCGCCGTCCCCGAGACCTTGCGCACCACCCACGAGCCGGCGCCCTGCAGCCGGCGCTTGGTCCACGAGAAGTGGGCGATGTCTTCCACCCCGCGGTCGCCCACGACCATGTCCGCCTGCCCGGCCAGGATGGGGGCCACCAGCCGCGGGATCTCGTGGCCGGGGTACTGGTGGTCGGCGTCGGTGTTGACGATGACGTCGGCCCCCAGTCGCAGGCAGGCGTCGAGGCCGGCCATGAAGCCGGCCGCCAGCCCCTTCCGCCGCGTGAAGCGCACGATGTGGTCGGCCCCGTTCTCCCGGGCCGCCCGGGACGTGCCGTCGGTGGACCCGTCGTCGACGACCAGCACCTCCACGACGTCGATGCCGGGGATCGAGCGGGGCACGGCCTTGAGGGTCTCGGGCAGCGTTGCCTCTTCGTTGAGGCAGGGGATCTGGACGATCAGTTTCATGCGGCGTTTCGCCGCGCGGGGCGCGGTCGAGGAACGGTAGCACAGGGCCTCGCGGCGCCGTTAGCTTCGCGCGTGGCCGTCGCGCCGCCGGCGCTCCACCGCGCCGCGCCACGCGGAGTAGAAGCGGAACTGGCCCAGGTTGTCGAGGAGCAGCGGCCCGCGTTCCCGGGCGCCCGAGCCCACCGAGAGCGCGTTGGCGGCCGCCAGCGGGCCTCCCCCGCCCGGCTCGGCCACGCCCAGCTCGGCAGGAAGGCGGCGGAAATTGTCGTCCACCTCCGCTCCCGCCGACAGCTCCTGCACCCATGCCGCGAGCTGAAGCAGCGACGAGGAGCCCGGGCCCGCGCGGCTGAAAGCGAACGACCACGGGTCCAGCTCCACCGGCGGAGGCCCGGTGCGACGATGGAGATGGAAGCGATACCCGCCCTCGAGCGTGGCCGTGCGTGTGCGCTTGACCTGCGGGGAGGTCTGGTACTCGCGGGCGATCGGGCCCTGGACGACGAGCAGCAGGTCTCGTCGCTCCACGCCCACCATGCCTTCACTCGTGCGCAGGGTGAGCGTGCCGCCCGCCATGTCTCCGCCCAGGGCCAGCCGGGGCCGCGAAGCGATCCGCGCTTCGGCCTCCGGCACCAGCACGGCCGCCAGGCCCTCCCCGGTCAGCCGCGCCGCCTCCGGCTCCGCCACCGCCGGCGCCGCGATGCGCAGCAGCTGCCAGCCGCCACGGCGCACCCGCTGGAGCGCCTCGGCGGGCGCCAGGCCCAGCGCCCGGGCCAGCCTGTCCGGCTCGGCGTCGTCGGCCCGGAGGAGCACCAGCAGGCGGTCGGTCATGACGGCGCGGCGTCAGACGTTGAACCGGAAGTTGATGACGTCGCCGTCGCGGACCACGTAGTCCTTGCCCTCGAGTCGCAGGGTGCCTTTCTCGCGGCAGGCGGCGATCGATCCCGCGGCCACCAGGTCCGCGAAGGTGACGACTTCGGCCCGGATGAAACCCCGCTCGATGTCCGAGTGGATCACGCCCGCCGCCTGGGGCGCCTTCGTCCCCTGGCGGATCGTCCACGCCCGGCACTCGTCCTCGCCCGCGGTGAGAAAGGAGAGGAGGCCGAGCAGGGCGTAGGAGGCGCGAATGACGCGGTCGAGCCCCGGCTCGTCGAGGTGGAGGTCCTCCCGGAACGCGCGGGCATCCTCGGGGGACAGCCGCGCCATCTCGGCCTCGATGGGGGCCGAGACCGGACAGAGCGCCAAGCCGGGCGCCGAGGCCAGCTCGGCCAGGCCCGCCCCGGCCAGGAAGCCGGCCGCGTCTCGCAGCTCGTCCTCGCCCATGTTGACGACGAGGACGATCGGCTTCTCGGACAGCAGCGAATAGCTGCGCAGGCGCTTGCGCTCGTCCTCGCTCAAGGAGGGCACCAGCTGGCGCAGCGGGCGCCCGGCCTCCAGCACCGGCTCGAGCTTGAGGAAGACCGCGCGCTCGGCCACGTCCTCGGCCCGATTGGCCTTCTTGATGCTCGCCTCCAGCCGCTCCCGCCGCCGCTGGACCGTCCCCAGGTCGGCCAGGATCAGCTCCAGCTCCAGAATGGTCGCGTCGCGCAAGGAATCGACCGCGCCTTCCGGATGGGGAACGGTCGCCGACTCGAAGGCGCGCACGACGTGGACGAAGGCGTCCACCCCGCGCAGCGCGGGCAGGTCCACGAGGGCCGAGCCCTCGCCCTTGGTCACCCCCGGCACGTCCACGTACTCCACCGTGGCCGGCGTCTTCTTCTTCGGGTGGTACAGCTCCGCCAGGGCGTCGACGCGGGAATCCGGGACCCGCGCCACCCCCACCCGCGCCTCCGGCCGGCTCCCGGGAGCGGGTGCGGCGGCGCCGGTGAGGAGCTGGAACAGCGTGCTCTTGCCCGAGCACGGGAGACCGATGATGCCGACCTTCACGGAGGAGGATTTATCACGTATTTGCCCGGCCCGGCGGCCGCGGCGTACACTGCCAAGGCTCCGGGCCATGACCGCTCCGCTCCTCGTCGCCGGCCTCGACGCCCGCTCGCTGCTGCTCGAAGCCCCGGTCCTGCAGCGCGACCAGGACTTCGTCGTCCAGGAGGACTGGGCGCGTGAGCTGCTGCCCCGGATCGCCCAGACCGGGGCCCGCCTGGTCGTGCTCGGTCCTCGCCTGCCCGATCTCGAGCTGACCGAAGCGGTGCGGCGCATCCGCTGCTCGCTCGTAACGCGGCGGGTCTCCATCCTCGTCCTGGTCCCGGCCGCAGATCCGCCGGGGGTCGAGGCCGCCGCCCTCGAAGCCGGCGCCAACGCCGCCCTGCGCCGGCCGCTGGACCGCGGGGAGCTGGAGAGCTGGATCGCGAAGCTCCTCTCGGTCCCGCGCCGGATCGAGACACGGATCCCGGTGCAGGGCCAGGTGGTGGGGACCCCGCGTCCGGCCGCGCTGCACTTCTGCGGCCTCACCCGCAACGTGAGCCTCAACGGGATGCTGCTGGCCAGCCCGGTGAAGCTCGAGCAGTCGCCCGACCTCGACCTGGAGTTCAGCGTGACCGGCGTCGCTCACCTGCTGCGGGCCCTGGGCCGGGTCGTGCGCGAGGCGCCGGAGGTGGCCTGGCCGTACCTCGGCTACGGGGTCGAGTTCCTGTTCATGCCCCCCGAGAGCCAGGAGGTGCTGGGGGCGCTGGTGGGCCGGCGGCTTCCGGTCTTCCCCTCCCTCCCCGGCGCTTCCCACGGCATCCATTCCACCGTCCGCCGCGACGACTGGGTCTACGAGATCCTGGAGCCGGTGCCGCGCGACACCAGCTGGCAGGCGGAGATCCGCCGCGCCACGCGGGCCGGCTGGCGGCCGGGCGTCGCCGGCCCTTTCTTCGTGGTGGAGGCGGGCAGCCCGGAGGGCGCGCTGCGGGCGGCCCGGGACTTCCTCGTCCGCTACGGATAGGTGTCACCGCGTCCGCGTCTCGGTGCTCCTGCCCGTGCGCGACGCCCAGCCGACGCTGCCCGCGTGCCTCGAGTCGCTCCGCGCCCAGACGCTCGCCGACCACGAGGTGGTGGCGGTCGACGACGGCTCGGTGGACGAGACGCCGGCGATCCTCGACGCCGCCGCGCGGGCCGACCCCCGGGTCCGGTGGGTGCGGACGCCGGCCCGCGGCCTGGTGGCCGCCCTCAACACCGCGCTCCGGCGCGCCCGGGGCGGACTCCTCGCGCGCCTGGACGGCGACGACGTGGCTCACCGCGAGCGCCTGGCCGTGCAGGCGAAGACGCTCGACGAGGACGACCGCTGTGCGATCCTCGGCTGCCGCGTCCGCGTGGTCCCGGAGACCGGCACCCCGAGCGGCGGGATGAGGCGCTACGTCGAGTGGCTCAATGGCCTCCTCGGCCACGACGACATCGTTCGAGACCTTTTCGTGGAGTCGCCGCTCGTCCACCCGAGCGTGATGATGCGGGCGGAGACGCTGCGCTCGCTCGGCGGGTACCGGGACTTCGCCGGGCCGGAGGACTACGATCTCTGGCTGCGCGCCCACGAGGCCGGCTGGCGCTTCGGCAAGCGGCCGGAGGTCCTGCTCGATTGGCGCGACCGGCCCGGACGTCTTACCCGCCGCGATCCGCGCTACGCGGCCGAGCGGTTCCGGGAGCTGAAGCTCGAGGCCCTGGAGCGGGGGCGGCTGCGGGCGGCCCGCGCCGTCGTGGTCTGGGGAGCGGGGCCGGTCGGCAAGTCGTGGTCGCGCGCGCTCCGCGACCGCGGCCACTCCGTGGCCGCCTTTGTGGAGGTCGACCCGCGCAAGCTCGGCCAGCAGGTCCACGGCGCTCCCGTGGTCGACGTCGCGGGCGCCGGCCGCTTCGCGGACGCGCTGCACCTCGCGGCGGTCGGCCGCCCCGGGGCGCGCGAGCGCATCCGGGAGGCGGCGCGCTCGGCGGGACTGCCCGAGGCCATGCTGGTAGCGGTGGCGTGACCGTCCTCGTCGCCGTTCTGCTCGCGGGCGCGGCTGCCCTGGCCGCGCCACCCGCCCGTCCCCGCATCGAGAAGATGGCCCGCATCCTTGCCCTCGAGGACGCCCGCAGCCTCGGCGACGGCGAGCTGGAGCGCGACCTCGCCGATCCCGACCGCAGCGTGCGCCGCCGCGCGGCGCTGGCCGCGGGACGGATCGGGGACCCCTCGCTCGTCCCGGCGCTGCTGCCGCTGCTCTCCGACCCCGAACCCGAGGTCCGGCAGATGGCGGCTTTCGGCCTCGGCCTGATCGGCGATGGTCGCGCGGTGGACGGCCTGCTGGTCGGCCTCAAGGACCCGGAATCGGTGGTGCGCGCGCGGGCCGCGGAAGCGCTCGGCCGCATCGGCGATGTAAGGGCCGCCCCCGCTCTCGCCGCCTTCGTGGTGGAGGCGATCCCCCGGGGAGCGCCGGTGCTGGCGGTGCGCGGCGACGATCCGGGCAGCGTGAGCGATCCCTGGCTCGCCCTGCGCCTCGGCCTGTTCGCTCTCGTCCGCCTCAAGAGCGTGACGGCGGCGGAGACCGCCCTCCTCGCCGGCGGCAAGCCCCGCTTCGACTGGTGGGCGGCGACCTGGACGGCCATGCGGCTGGAGGCGCCGTCGCTGCGGCCGGTCCTCCTCGCCGCCGCCACGTCCACCGACGCGCTGTCGCGGGCGCTGGCCGCCCGCGGCCTGGGCGCCGTCAAGGATCCGGCCGGTCTGGAGCCGCTCGCTCCGCTCCTGCGCGACCGCGAGGAGCTGGTCGTCGTGAGCGCGTTGCGCGCGGTGGGGACGATCGGCGACGCGCGCGGCGTGGCCCAGGTGGCGCCGAGCCTCCGCTCCCCGAACCTCACGCTGGTGTGGGAGGCGCTCAAGGCCCTCGCCCAGCTGCCGCCCGACCGGGCCCTGCGCTCCACGGTCGTGAACCTGGTCGGGCACGATCAGCCGTGGATCCGCGCCGCCGCCCTGCCCGTGCTCGCGCGCATGGACCGCGAAGAGTTCGCCCTCGTGCTGTCCGGCCTGGACCCCGACCCGGTGTGGTGGGTGAGGGGCGCGCTCGCCGGCGCCCTCGGCGCCGCGGGGGACGACGTGAGCCTGGGGATCCTCTACGGCATGCTGCGCGACCCCGACCCGCGCGTGCTGCCCGCGGTGCTCGAAGCGCTGCGCAACGCCCGGGGCCCGGACGCGCTGGACACGCTGCGGCGGATGCTCGAGCATCCCGACGTCGCCGTGCGGGCCGCGGCGGCGGAGGGCATCGCCGAGCTCAAGGCCGCCGGCCAGTCCGACGTCCTGGCCGCCGCCTACGAGCGCTCCCTTCACGACGTCGACCTCGACGCGCGGCTCGCCCTGGTGGCTGCGCTGGCCGCGCAAAAGGATGCCCGGGCCCTCGACGCCCTGCGGTCGGCGGCCGAGAGCGACCCGGCGCGCGTCGTACGGGAGCGCGCCGGCGCCGCCCTTCGCTCGCTCGACCGGGAAGCGCCGTGGGCCGGCCACGAGCCGGTGCGCCGGCCGCCGCTCGACTATCGCGAGGCCATGGCCGTCTATGACCCCCGCCCGGACGTGCCGCTCTACACGCCGCGAGCCATCTTGCACACGCGGCACGGGCGGATCGAGGTCCACCTCGACGTCGTGGAGACGCCGCTCACCAGCGCCAACTTCATCGAGCTGGCCCAGCGCGGCTTCTATGACGGCCTGACGTTCCACCGCGTCGTGCCGGGCTTCGTGAGCCAGGGTGGCGATCCGCGGGGGGACGGCCGCGGCGGGCCCGGCTACACCCTCCGCTGCGAGGTGGGCGAGAGGCCCTACGCCCGCGGCGCGGTGGGCATGGCCCTGTCCGGCAAGGACACGGGCGGCAGCCAGTTCTTCATCACCCACTCGCCGCAGCCCCACCTCGACGGCGCCTACACGCTCTTCGGCTGGGTGGCGGAGGGGATGGACGTGCATCTGGCCCTGGTGCGCGGGCGGCGCTATCCCGCCGGCCGGCGGGTGGCCGACCGGATCGGAGGCCGCCTCGACCTCGTCCACCACAATGGGGCCCTGATATTCGAGAACGGCGAGGTCCTGCGGCGGCGGCCGCTGCCGCGCGAGACCGCCGGCCGGGCCGTGCGTCTGGGCCGGGAACGGCGCGCCGATCCGGTGGTCCACTGCGGACCGGGCGGCGAGGGACGCCTGCTCGTGGAGGGCATCGAGCCTTCGAACACGCTGCTGGTGTACTACCTCGACAAGTCGCATCCCGACGTGCTCGTCGTACCCGACCTCGAGGCCGCCCTCGAGGAGGACCCGCTGCAGGTGATGTTCGGCGGCGGCATCCCGGAGATGACGGCGCTGCTCGCGCACCTTTGCGCGGGGCTGGGCGACTCGGCGCGCATCGAGCGTACCCTCTACCCGGACGCCGGCGTCGGCATACTCGACGTGCTGGAGCCTTCGGTGGGCAAGGGCGAGGCGCTGTCGTTCCTGCAGGAGCGGTGGGGAGTCAGCGCGGCGCAGACGCTGGCGGTGGGCGACAACTGGAACGACCACGAGATGCTGGTCCAGGCCGGGCTGGGGCTGGTGATGGGCAACGCCGATCCCGACCTGCGCGCGCTCGGGTTTCCCGTGCTTCCCACCAACGACGAGGACGGGGTGGCGATCGCCGTCGAGCGCCACGTCCTCGGCCGCGGCTAGGGCCAACGACCGGCCTTTCAACGCAGAGGACGCGGAGAACGAACGGAGAGGACGCAGAGAACGGGAGGACTGTGTCCGGCGCGCGGAGCGGAGCGAACTCTCGGTCCACCCGAGCGTCCGGCGCGCGGAGCGGAGCGTTTCCTTTGTCGTCGGGCGGCGGATCCACTCCGCCGCCAGACGCTTGATGACGCCTGACGCGAAGCGGAGCACGCCGCATCCCGGAAAAACGAAATAAGGGGGTGATCGCTCACCCCCTCGAACCCTTACGGAGTGATCTGCCGGCGAAGCCGCCGTCAGCTCACGAAAAGGGGGAGGTGATCGATTCCACCCCCCCGTTTCCCCGAGGCGCCTACTTCTTCTTCTTCGTCGCCTTCTTGGCAGCCTTCTTCTTCGCCGGCATTCGTCAGATCCCCCCTTTCGGTCCAGAAGTGGACGGGCGTCTTCCCTCCGTCAACATGTCGCGTGACAGAGAGCTTGACATACCAGGAGTAGGGTAGGAAGGGAGTCCGCTGCTGTCAAGCCTTTTTTTGGGCCCCGGGTCGTCCATGCCATAGAGCCGTGGGAGCTTAGCCTGTGGACACATGAGCCCCGAAACAACGAAAGCGCCGCCCGGCGGACACTCTGAGGCGCGCGTATCGCGAAGCCCCTGTCTGCTAGGGGCTTGTCGCCCAACCGGGGAGGCGTTACCGGCGGGAACGCACGCCGAGCCTTTCACAATACTAATTTATATTGAAAGTCGGCTACGGCCGGTAATCGGTGCGCAGGCGCGAGCGCTCGGCATGCCGGGCGAGGGCGAGATCCACGAGCCGGGCGAGCAGCTCCGGATAGGGGAGCCCCGACGCCGCCCACAGCTTGGGGAACATGCTGATGGAGGTGAAGCCGGGGATGGTGTTGATCTCGTTGACGAGGACGCGGCCGGTCGGGCGGTCGAGCAGGAAGTCGACCCGCGCGTAACCGCACGCATCCACTGCCCGGAAGGCCCGCACCCCCAGGCGGCGGACCTCCTCGGCCACCTCCGGCTCCAGCGGAGCGGGGATGCGCAGCTGGGTGCGGCTCTGCGGCGAGTACTTCGAGTCGTAGTCGTAGAACTCGCGGTCGGGCACGATCTCCCCGGGCACCGAGGCCTCCGGCTCGTCGTTGCCCAGCACGGACACCTCCAGCTCGCGGTTCTCCTTCACCGCCGCCTCCACCACGATCTTGCGGTCGTAGGCGAAGGCGAGGTCGAAGGCCGGGCCCAGCTCCGCCGCCGCCTTCACCTTGCTCACGCCGACGCTGGAGCCGAGGTTGGCGGGCTTGACGAAGAGCGGAAGCCCCAGCTCGGCGACGACGCGCTCGCGCGTCGCCTCGTCGCGCCCGTGCAGCACGCGGTACGGCGTCTGGGGGACGTCGGCGGCGGCGAAGAGCGCCTTCATCAGCTCCTTGTCCATGGCCGCGGCGGACGCGGCCGCCCCGGACCCCACGCAGGGTACCGCGGCCAGCTCGAGCAGGCCCTGCACGGTGCCGTCCTCGCCGAAGGTCCCGTGCAGGACCGGGAAGTAGACGTCGGGCCGCGCCGCCACCGCCGCATCGGCGAGGCGTCGCAGCGCCCCGCGGTCCGGCGGGCTGGGGAGGAGGAAGACCGGCTCGCCGCCTTCCGGCCCCGGCGTGCCCTGCAGGAGCCAGCGGCCCGTGCGGTCGATCAGCACCGGGATCACGTCGTGGCGCTCGGCGAGGGCCCCCATCACCGACGCGCCGGAGACCAGGCTGACCTCGTGCTCGCCGGAGCGGCCACCGAACAGCACCGCCACCTTCAGCCGTGGCATGGGTCCAGTCTAGCCTTATACTCCGGCTGCCCGATGTTCTCCTTCGTCGTGGAGGCTCGCTCGGGCCGCTCGCGGGCGGGCCGGCTCGTCACCCCCCACGGCGCCGTCGCCACGCCGGCCTTCATGCCGGTCGGCACCGCCGGGGCGGTCAAGGCCGCGCCGTGGCGCGACGTCGGAGAGGCGGGCGCGCAGCTCCTGCTCGCGAACACCTACCACCTGATGCTGCGGCCGGGCGACGAGCTGGTGGCGGAGCTGGGCGGCCTGCACGGCTTCACGGGCTGGCCGGGCGCCTGGCTCACCGACAGCGGGGGCTACCAGGTGATGAGCCTGGCCGCCCTGCGCACGGTGGACGAGGAGGGCGTGGCCTTCCGCAGCCACCTCGACGGGGCGCTGCACGTCCTGACCCCCGAGCGTTCGATGCAGGTGCAGATGAACCTCGGCGCCGACCTCGTCATGGCCTTCGACGAGTGCCCGCCGCTGCCCGCGCCACGCGATGTGGTCCGGGCCGCCGCCGAGCGCACCACCCGCTGGGCGTGGCGCAGCCGGCAGGCGCACCGCCGGGCCGACCAGGGGCTGTTCGGCATCGTGCAGGGAGGCGTGGACCCCGAGCTGCGGGAGCGCAGCGCGCGGGAGATCGTCGCCCTGGACTTCCCCGGCCACGCGGTGGGGGGGCTCGCGGTGGGGGAGGCCAAGCCGGACACGATGCGGGTGGTGGCCCAGATGGACGGGCTGCTCCCCGAGGATAAGCCGCGCTACCTCATGGGGGTCGGCACGCCGGAAGACCTGCTGGCGGCGGTGGGGCACGGGGTGGACCTCTTCGACTGCGTGCTGCCGACGCGCAACGCGCGCAACGGACAGCTCTTCACGAGCCACGGCCGCCTCTCCATCCGCAACGCGCGTCACCGCCGCGATCCGCGCCCACCCGACCCCGCCTGCCCGTGCTCGACCTGCGCGCGGACGAGCCGCGCCTACCTCCGCCACCTCCACCTGGCCGGCGAGATGACGGCCGCCCACCTGATGACGGTCCACAACCTCTTCTTCTACCTTGACACCCTCCGGCGCCTGAGGCAGAGTATCCTTTTGGGCCGATTCGAGGAGTTCCGGGGAGAGACGCTGCGCGGCCTCTCGGCGGCGGCCGAGCCGGCCGACAGCTAGGGCCGCCTCGCCGCCTTCGACCCTCGTCCTCGATACGTTCCCTCGCTTCCGCTGGCACGCGCCCCCCGAGGACCGCGATGACCTTGGACGTACCGACCGCCCTGCTCGCGCTGGCCGGCTCGCCGCAAGGCGAGGGCAGCCCCTTCTCCAGCCTCATCCTGATGGCGGTCATCTTCTCGATCTTCTACCTCGTCCTCATCCTCCCCATGCGCAACAAGCAGAAGAAGCTGGACGAGCTCGTCAAGGGGTTGAAGGCCGGGGACAAGGTGATCGTCAACCCGGGCATCTTCGGCACGATCGTGGGGGTGGAGGACGACGCGTTCCAGGTCCGCATCGACGACAAGACCAAGATCAAGGTCCTGAAGAGCGCCGTGTCCGGCCTCCAGGGATCGTCCCTCGAAACGGAGAAGTAGATGCCTCCCGCTCTCCACAACCCCTTCGTGCTGTGGTTCCTGCTCACCGCGGCCCTGGCCGTCGCCTGCTACTTCGGCCTGCGGCGCGAGCTGCGGGTGCGGGCCACCCTCTACGGCTCGTTCCTGATCGCTTGCGTGGTGGCCTTCTGGCCTCCCTACGGCAAGGGCGACGAGCCGGGCAAGATCAAGCTCGGCCTCGACCTCAAGGGCGGCATCCACCTCGTGCTCCAGGTCGTGACCGACGACGCTCTCAACGCAACCGTCGACGACGCGGTCCAGACCGCCCGCGACCAGGCGACCCGGAAGGGCATCGTGTTCACGAGCGCCCAGCGCCTCGACGCGCGGTCCTTCTCCATCGAGGGCGTCGAGCCGGCGCGGGTCAAGGACGTGCGCGACCTGCTGCGGGACTTCTTCCGCGACGGGTGGGACATCCGGGAGCCGGGTGAGGGCCGGTTCGTGGTCCAGATGACCGACAACTTCGTCCGCCAGCTCAAGGAGCGCACGGTGAAGGAGGCCATCAAGACCCTCGAGCGCCGGGTGAACCAGCTCGGGGTGGCCGACCCCGTGATCACCGAGCACGGCAACCGGGGCGACCAGATCCTCGTCCAGCTACCGGGCGTGACCGACGTGGAGCAGGCCAAACGCGTCATCAAGACGACCGCCCAGCTCTCCCTCAAGCTGGTCGAGGACTCGGCCACCTCCCGCGAGGCCCTTCTCCAGAACACGGGCGGCAAGGTCCCCGACAACATGGAGGTCGTGGAGGGCTCGGGCGAGACGCCCGGCCAGCCCGTGTACTATCTCGCGCGCAAGGAGGCGGTCATCACCGGCCGCGACCTGAAGAACGCCCGGGCCGGCGTCGATCCCCAGACCAACGGCCCCGAGGTCCAGTTCACCTTGAACCCCCAGGGAGCCGAGAAGTTCAAGCGGGAGACCGGGCGCAGCATCGGCCGGCGGCTGGGCATCATCCTCGACGGCCGCGTGGAATCGGCCCCCGTCATCCAGAGCCAGATCTCCGACAACGGCCGCATCACCGGCCGCTACACCGCGCAGGAGGCGGACGAGCTGGCCAAGGTGCTGCGGGCGGGCGCCCTGCCCGCGACCCTCAAGTACCAGCAGGAGCTGACCGTGGGAGCCTCGCTCGGCCGCGACTCGATCCGGGCCGGGGTCACCGCGGCCATCATGGGCATGGCTTTCCTCGGCATCTTCATGGTTCTGTATTACCGGCTCTCCGGCGTCAACGCGATCGTCGCCCTCACCGCCAACCTGGTCATCCTGCTCGGCGCGATGGCCTACACCGGGGCCACCCTCACCCTGCCCGGCATCGCGGGCGTCATCCTGACCATCGGCGTGGGGGTCGACACCAACGTGCTCGTCTTCGAGCGCATCCGGGAGGAGCTGCGCAACGGCAAGACCGTCCGCGCGGCCATCAACAACGGCTTCGAGCGGGTGTGGATCACGATCCTCGACACCCACGCCACGGCCCTCATCGCCGCCGCCTTCCTGTTCCAGTTCGGCACCGGCCCGGTGAAGGGCTTCGCGGTGACGCTGGTCATGGGCCTGGTGGCGAACATCTTCGCGTCCTATTTCGTCAGCCGCTTCCTCTTCGAGTGGGTCCTCGGCAAGCGCCAGGCCGCCACGCTCAGCATCTAGGGTCCCCATGGAGATCGTCAAGAACCCCCACTACGACTTCCTCGGCAAGGGCAAGATCCTCATCCCCCTGAGCATCGCCCTCACGCTGGCCGCGGTCGCCTACGTCCCGGGCCACATCCGCTACGGGGTGGAGTTCTCCGGCGGCACCCAGCTCATCCTGAAGTTCAGCTCCAGCCCCCGCGTGGACCGCATCCGCAGCGTGGTCGACAAGACCTCCCCCGGCTCGGTGATCCAGACCTACGACGACCCGGGCAAGAACCAGGTGATGGTGCGGCTGCCGGGCGGGGGGAGCGAAGCGACCGAGCTGTCGGGGCCCGCGCAGTCCGTCCTGGCCGGCCTGGCCCGTGATTACGCCGAGAACCCGGTGAAGGAGTCCAGCACCGAGATCGTGGGCCCCATCGTGGGGTCCGAGCTCAGGCGGAAGGCGATCCAGCTCACGCTGTTCGGGCTGGCCTTCCAGCTCCTCTACATCGGCTTCCGCTTCAACGGCATCGTCTGGGGCGCGGCGGCCACCATCGCCGTCTTCCACGACGTGCTCATCACCCTGGGGCTGCTCGTGCTGTTCGGCTACGAGGTGACGCTGAACGTCATCGCCGCGCTGCTCACCCTCGTCGGCTACAGCGTCAACGACACCATCGTCGTGTTCGACCGCGTGCGCGAGAACCTGCGCCAGCGCCGCAAGGAGCCGCTGCCGAAGATCATCAATGACTCGGTGAACCAGACCCTCAGCCGGACCCTCATCTCGAGCGGCACCACCTTCCTCACCGTCCTCGGCCTGTACGCCTTCGGGGGAGAGGTCCTGCGCAGCTTCGCCTTCGCGATGGTGGTGGGCATCGTGGTCGGGACATACTCCTCGATCTACATCGCCAGTCCCATCGTGGTCTGGTGGCGCGGGCTGCGGAAGGACCGGCGTCCCGCGGCCAAGGCGGCCCTCTAGCTGGCAAGGGAATTGCTCGTGGGACACAAGGGCGGCTCGCTTCTCGGCTTGGATGAGGCCTGGCGAGGACAGGCCGCGTCACAAGGCCGGGACAGGCCGGATGGTAAAATGTCGGTCATGAGCGGGGCGGCGCTGTCGACGGTCCCTACCGGGACCCCGCGGCCGTCGCCGGCCACTTCCACCGACCCCGCCGACGACCTCTTCCACGACCTCGTCGTCTCCAATCCCCGCCCGGCGCGCAGCCGATTCTGGGTGCAAGGGTCACTCGTCGGCCACGTCATCGCCATCGCGGCCCTCATCCTGGTCCCGATCCTGTGGCCGGGCCCCTCCCCCGAGCACGTGGACTACGTCAAGCTGCTCATCTACAACCCGCCCCCGCCGCCGCCCCCGCCGCTGCCCAAGGGCTCGGCGCTGCTGGAGCGGGCGGAGCCGGCCAAGCCGGTGACGCCCGAGCCCAGGCCGCAGAAGCCCGATTTCGTGGCCAAGATTGAGGTGCCGAAGGAACAGCCGCTCAAGCCGGAGGCGCGCCCGCCGGACAGCGAGCAGCACGGGAGCCCGAACGGCAGCGACATCGGGATGGCGGAGGGCATGGAGGTCGGGGTCGAAGGCGGCGTCGTGGGCGGCGTGCCGGGCGGCGTCATCGGGGGCGTGATCGGCGGCACCGGCGACGGGCCGGTGCTCGACTACGACCAGCCCCCGCGCCCGATCAAGATCACCAAGCCACAGTACCCGCAGGAGGCCTTCGTCAAGAAGATCGAAGGCATCGTCGAGGTCGAGATCCTCATCGACGCGAGCGGGAACGTCACCCGGGCCCGGGTCGTGCAGTCGATCCCCGCTCTCGACCAGGCCGCCGTGCAGACGGTCTACCAGTGGCGCTTCTCTCCGGCGATCAAGAACGGCCACCCGGTGGCCACCATCGCCCGCGCCCCGGTGACGTTCAGGATTTACTAGACGGCGGGGACCCTCCGGGGTCGACCCGGTGTCCAAGACGATGGAGGCGTCCCTTGACACCCCGAGAAATCGGGCATTAAAATCCGATTCTACCTGTCACCTCAGAGGGATCCGGGAAAGCGAGGCGTTCCATGCAGCAGAGGCTCTTCGAGGACCTCATAGAGTCCGACGTCGTCACCCACAAGACCAAGCAGTCGTATACGCTCCCGGTCTCCCTCGCGATCCACGCCGTGGTGCTCCTGATCGTCATCGTGGTGCCGCTGCTCACCTCGGAAGAGCTGCCCCAGCCGACCTCCGCGGTGAGGGCGTTCTTCGTGGAGCCGGCGGCGGCGCCTCCGCCCCCGCCGCCTCCGCCTCCGCCGGCGCCCAAGGCCCCGGTGACCCCCAAGGTCCAACCCAAGCCCGTCATCCAGGAGCCGCCGAAGTTCATCGCCCCCGTCCAGGTGCCCGAGCAGGTGAAGCCCGAGGAGGGGATCAACCTCGGGGTCGAAGGCGGCGTGGCGGGCGGGGTCGAGGGTGGCGTGCCGGGCGGCGTGGTGGGCGGCGTCGTGGGCGGGCTGCCCGACGCGCCGGCCCCGGTCACCCAGGCGGTGCGGGTGGGCGGGCAGATCAAGGAGCCGAAGAAGCTCAAGAACGTGAACCCGGTCTACCCCGACATCGCCAAGCAGGCCCGCGTGCAGGGGGTGGTGATCCTGGAGTGCACGATCAGCCCCCAGGGCAGGGTGACCGACGTGAAGGTCCTGCGCGGCATCCCCCTGCTCGACCAGGCCGCCATCGACGCGGTCAAGCAGTGGGTCTACACGCCCACCCTCCTCAACGGCGTGCCGGTGCCGGTCATCATGACCGTGACCGTGAACTTCAAGCTGTCCTAGGAACGAGCAGGAGCGAGACACCACTCCCGCAGGAGGACGAGAGCGATGCAGTTTGATCTGAGGACCATGGCCGAGCACATGGGCGGGGTGGCCTGGGGCGTCGTCTTCGTCCTGGCCGCCATGTCCATCTACTCCATCGGCGTGATGATCGAGCGCTACTACACCTACAGCCAGGCCACCAAGCAGTCCCGCAAGTACGCCCCGGAAGTGGCCCGCTTCCTCAAGCAGGGGAAGATCAAGGAGGCCATCGACGTCTCCAACGGGAAGAACGTCAAGCACTCCCACCTGGCCAAGGTCCTGGTGCTGGGCCTCCAGGAGTGGCAATACCAGATCGAGACCGGCGAGGTGCAGCGCGACAAGGAAGCGGCGGTCGACGCGGCCAAGCGGGCGATCCAGCGCGCCACCGCGGTGAACCTGGCCGACCTGAAACGCGGCCTGAGCGGCCTGGCCACGATCGGCTCCACCGCGCCCTTCGTGGGCCTCTTCGGCACCACCTTCGGCATCATCAACGCGTTCTCGGGCATGGCCCTCACCGGCTCGGGCGGCATCGCCGCCATCTCGGCCGGCATCGCCGAGGCGCTCATCACCACCGCCTTCGGCCTGTTCGTGGCGGTGCCGGCGGTGTGGGCGTACAACTACTTCGCGGGCAAGGTCGAGGGCTTCAACGTGGAGATGGACAACTCCAGCTCGGAGCTGCTCGACTACTTCATCAAGAAGGGCACGTAGGCCGCGAGGCCTGACGGCGGCGGGGCGACCCGCAGCCGCGCGCAAGGAGTTCGCCATGGCAATGGCAGTCGGCGGCAAGAAGGGCGGGGCGATAGCGGACATCAACGTCACGCCGATGGCCGACATCATGATCGTCCTGCTCATCATCTTCATGGTCATCACCCCCATGCTCCAGAAGGGGGTGGACGTGAAGCTCCCCATCGCCAGCAACACCAAGGAGAGGAAGGACGAGGCCAAGACCATCCGGGTCGCCATCCGCAAGGACGGCCAGACCTACCTCAACGACATCCCCCAGAAGGACCCCAACGACCTCACCGCCCAGGTCAAGGAGCGTCTCGAGGACCTGCCCGAGGGGCAGCGGACGGTCTACCTGAAGGCCGACACCGACCTCGAGTATTCCCAGGTCATGAAGGTCATGGACCTGCTCCGGGAGGCCGGCGTCGAGGACCTGGCGCTCGTCGCGGAGAGCCGGGTCCAGGGGCAGGGGGGCTAAGCCATGTCCGATACGAGCAAGCCTCCCTACATCCGAATGCCGGATCCCCAGCCGCCTGGCCCGGCGGAGCTGGGGCGTCCCCGCCACCGGCGGGTGGTCGTC
>Ga0066710_100000124_pt1 | contig 35402 bp, 29 predicted proteins | sample GraSoiAngelo_159_FD_79666 | JGI IMG/M metagenome (GOLD analysis project Ga0066710, IMG submission 79666) | Grasslands soil microbial communities from the Angelo Coastal Reserve, California, USA - 14_1009_16_40cm | ecosystem: Environmental > Terrestrial > Soil > Grasslands | place: USA... | reverse complement strand
TGGGTAGATACCGCGAATAACAACGTCTACCTCAGCTCCTCCATAAACCAGGGAACCACCTGGACCACGCCCGTCCAAGTCAACGGCGACCCGGCCAACAGCAACGTTATGCCCTGGGCCATCAGAGGAGCCCCAGGAATAGTCGACAGCGCATTCTACGGGACCGCCTCCCCCGGGGACCCGAACAGCTTTCCCAGCTGGCTCATCAACCGCCAAGCAGCGACAGCGATCAAGTGGTTCGTCTACCTCGTCCAGGTAACCGGAGCAACCACCACCACTCCCATCATATACCAGGTTAAAGCCAGCGAGCACCCCACAGACTACGGCCAGATATGCACCGGAGGCCTAGGCCGCACAACCTCCATGGGAGACAGGACTCTGGCCGACTTCTTCACTCTAGCCATCGACAGCAACGGAGCAGCCCGCATAGTAGTCAACGACCTGACAAACCAGCACCACGGGGCAAGCCTCTTCGAGCTAACACAAGTAGCAGGACCCTCCGCCTACGGAACAACTCTCACCTCCAATAATCCCAGCATAGCCACAGTAACAGACCCCGCCGGCGACGCTCAGCTCCCTCACTTCTCACCGCTCGGCGCAGGCGCCAACCAGCTCAGCCTCGACCTACTCTCCACCCAGCTCTCCCAGCCCGACACCTCCCACCTCACAGTCACCATGAAACTGAACAACCTCGCCTCCCTCACACCGCCCACAGGGGCAACTGGCATACTCTGGCTCACACGTTGGCAGTTCAACACCACCGGGGACAACGGAGAAGAAAGCTACCGGATATTCTACCTCGGCGCCAACTCCACCGGCGGCCAGCCACCGGTGTTCTTCGCAGGAACAGGAACATCCGCCACCTCCAACCCGACTGGATTACCTCGAGGTAGCGGCTGCGTCACAACCACACCACAGAACTGCAAGATCATCGTCTACCCAGCCGAGCAACCGGCGACCGGCACCATCAACGCCGCCACCAATACGATCACAATAACCGCGCTACTGTCTAACATCGGCAGCCCCATCACCGGGGACAAGCTCTACAGTGTCACAACCCTCACCTTCGGGTTCACCGGCGGCAACCCAATAATGATGGACGCCGACGCCACACGAGTCTTCGACTATGTCGTCGGCATGACCAAAACACCCAGCAACTGTCCGCTAGGCACCACATGCAAAGTCACTGGCGGAGGCTACATTTTCGTCGACCCACAACAGGACCGCGGAGGCTTCAGCATCGAAGTAAAGGTCAGCTCCTCCGGACGGGTAAGTGGAAAGGCCGCATACAAGGATTCTACAAGCGGAGTCGACTTCATAACCAATCTTATAACCTCGGCCAACTTCAAGGGGAACACCGCCACGATTACAGGTACAGGCACAACGAACGGCTTCGCCACGACATTCACGATCGCAGTCCAAGACAAAGCGGAGCCAGGTGCAGGCCAAGATACGTTTTCCATTCAACTCGGAACAGGATACTCAAAATCAGGAACGCTCCAAGGCGGAAACATCCAGATACACTAACACCCACATCTCCAGGGTGTGTCGCCCCCGAGACGTCCTTAGTCTAGGAGGCTAAATGTAGTAGCGAGAGACAATTCCCTTCGAAACCACTGATGAAGTACCGGGTCCTGGGAAAGACCGGTGTCAAGGTTAGCGAGGTCGGGTTCGGAGCCTGGGCGATAGGTGGAAACGCTCACGGTAACAGTTACGGACCAACCGACGACAAATCATCACTCGAAGCCGTCAAGAAGGCCCTCGACCTAGGCTGCACCTTCTTCGACACAGCAGACGCCTACGGGCACGGCCACAGCGAAGAAATCCTAGGCAAAGCACTGGCAGGACGACGCGACGAAGTCGTCATCGCAACAAAGGTCGGGGGCGACTTCTACCACGGCGCGCCTCGAATGAACTTCACACTCGAATACATTCTCTTCGCACTCCAAAAAAGCCTGGACAGGCTCCAAACAGACCATGTAGACCTCTATCAACTCCACAACCCTCCCAGCCATCTCATCAAGAACCCCCGCCTCTTCCAATTCCTCGACGATCTCAAGAAGACCAAGAAAATACACCACTACGGAATCAGCATCCACGACCCAGCCGAAGGAATACTCGCAATGAAATCCGGACGTCCAAGCACAATACAAGTCGTCTACAACATCCTCCGACAAGAAGCCAAGAACGAGCTGTTCGGATTGGCTAAAGCGAACAAGGTTGCCATCATCGCACGAGAACCCCTGGCTAACGGCTTCCTTACAGGCAAACTCAAACCCGAAGAGACCTTCCCAGAGGGTGACATTCGTCACAACTTTCCCAGAAAGTACATCGCTGGCATGGCTCAGGCAGCGGAGAAGCTCAGATTCCTAGAACACAGAGGCCGGACCCTAGCTCAAGCAGCCATTCGCTTCGCACTCGACAATCCAGACGTCTCAACCACGATCCCTGGAGCGAAGACGCCTGAACAGGTCCAGGAGAACCTTCAAGCCTCCGAGCTTCCGCCCCTGACAGGGGAAGACCTCATGAGGATAAGACACCTCAGGGAAAGCAGCTTCGAATAACAAGAGAGAATGAACAATTTGGCACGCTATTTGGTGCGATTAGAGAACAAGCAGAAGTACACTCCGAAAGATGCCTCGAGCTTCGCAAAACAGGTCCGGGAGGTCCTAGGCGCTAAAGAGGCCATTGGGCACCTCCGAATCAGCAGCCGAGCCGTCGAGTTCGACCTCTTCGCCGAGAACAGCCCGGCGCTCAACAAGTCCAAGGCAGCACTCGAGAAGAATTTCGAACGAATCATCACCCTCAAACTACTCGACAAAGCACCGGTTCCGGGAGACAGGCTCGAGATCCTCAAAGAAGGAATCTCGCTCTTCAACGAAGAGCGGTTCTGGGAATGCCACGAGGTCCTAGAACAAATCTGGCATCCCGCAGAGGGAGAAGAACGAGACATCATCCAAGGACTAATCTTGACAGCCGCCGCTTTCGTTCACGCACAACGAAACAGAACCGAACGATCTATAGCCATGCTAAAAAAGGCGAAGCAGAAACTAGGCACACGAGCCAGCTATCAGGGAATCGACCTGAACACTGTAAGAAAGAATATCGACGCAGTAATCGATTCGTCCCTCCCCGCCCCCTTCCAAGTCAAGCTCTAGCAGACCGAATTGTTCCGAAGCCATTAACGCCCGGTATCCGTACCCTTTTACGACTCAGCTTTCATCCGAATCTGAGAAGGCTCCTCCGCAGTGCTAGTCAACATAGACAATCGCTACTCTAGCACACTAGCAATCATAGGAGGAAGCATCCTAACAACCGTCCAAATACTCGCACTCGTCCAACTAGTCTCCTCGAAAGTGCTCCCCGAGCAGGGAACCAACGGCTGGTACACCCTCTTCAACACCTTATCCAACAACGGGGCAGAGCTGTCAATCTTCGCAGCCCTAGCGTTCGCAATGTCCGTGTTGACAGGTGCAAGCGGACCCGCAGTACTCCTAGGAGGATTCCTCTGCCTCAAGAACCATCTTCGCTCCGGTAAGGAGCTGGTCGGCATAGGGGCAACACTGGGCTTCTCAGACCTCCTGCTACGCGTACCGATCCTCCTCTCAGCCGCTGGACCAGTGCTCTGGGTTGCTTGGGGAGGACTCCTCTTCACCGTGTTCGGCAACCGCCACATCCACGGCCCATCCTCCACCTACGCAGGAGAGGTACGGAGGCTCTGGGCGACGATGAGACAACGGCTCTCGAAGGAGGAGAAGAAGAGAATCATCCGCAGGCGACGCGCGAGACGGCGTGCCACACAGGCGCAGAACTAGCGGCTCGACAGAACGATATTGGCCGCCACGTAGAAAGTGAACCCTAAAGCGCTCGCGAACAGAAGATTAGGATTCGAATATCGAAGGAAGGCGGCCGTAGTGAACAGGATCCAGACTAGCATGATGACGACTTCCGTCCAGAAATTCTTGGCAAACTTATCCATCTTCTTTGCATCCTCCGGTTTCAGCAATTCTAGAGATTCATCTCACGTGAAAACCCGGTCTATAAATAAATCATACAGGGCAGGCTCACAGTAGTCGACAATCCTACAAATCCCAAATCACCGTTCAAGAACTCTCCCCCATCTTCAACGTGAATCGCCCAGAACAAGCCCTGAATCCCAATCTGTCACCGACCATCAACGCCCGCCATGAGGGCCCGAACGAAAGTACCAACGATCCCAATACCTCAAAATTCCGAGACTCGCCCATTTCACGCCCTATCAGAGAAAAATCGCCTATTCTCCCCGCCAGACAGAAAAACGACCCTAGAAAAACGACCGGGTGCGGACGCGGCCATTTGAGACGTGAGAGAAGAGGAATCCAACATTGCTAATACTATGCATCATCTATGGGGCTCAACTCAAGTCAACACCCGCCCCGGTTACAGTTTCTTGATAGGCCACGTGCCCATGTATGTGTGTTCGATGAGCCTTGGCAGTAAGTGTTGAGGCAAAGCCAACAGCAGCCTTCGCGCTGTCAGTCATCGCAGGCATCTTGACAATAGTGCTCGCGTTCGTGCTACCGAACAGCACACCAATCTTCCTACTCACCGACCCCGCAATGCAGTCAATGGTACAACTCTGGGGAGCCTTCGCAGGCCTCCTCATCATAGCCGGTTCATGGCTGCTCTACAACAACGCGGCCCAGAGAAAACTCGGGTCAATACTAGCCCTAGTCTTCTCGCTGATATCCCTAAACTTCATCGGATTGATACTCGGGCTTATCGGCGGGTTCCTAGGATACAGCTTCAAGACCACTACCAAAACCCAAACCCAAACCTCGGGCCGATCCTACAATCCGCCCAACCAGTAAGGGCGGATTCTTTCTTTTTACAGCCAAGACCCGGCCGCAAAAATCCAATCTAAGCACGATTTCGTATAACCCTTAAATCAGCTCCAACGAGATATGTCAGGTGTCGAGCTTTGACCGCGACGGTGACCCTCTCGGTTCTCGACCAATACGGCGGCACGAGCATTCTCACACCTGAGAGGATAAGATGGGTCCAGCCAAACCCCCTCCCAACCAAACCCTTAGACCTAGCCTTCAAAGAAGCTTTAGCCAACCCTGTAGGGGCAAAACCGTTCGACAGGGAGAAATGCTGGAGCCCAGCCATAATCATCAGCGACTACACCCGAAAATACTCACCCTACATACCACACCTCATCAACACGATTGAGCCAAAGACAGACGACATCAAGATCATATTCGCGGGAGGAACACATGTTCCCTCAGACCCCGACTTCATCAAGAAAGTCCTCGGCGAAGACCTCTACAAACGATACCAGAAAAGCATCCGGGTAAGCGCCACAAAGAACCCAACGAGCAAGTATGAATGGATAGGCGTCACAAGCAGAAACACGCCCGTCGAGCTCAATAAGGAACTGTTCGACCGCGACTTGCTAATCTCAACCCTGAACGTGCAGCCTCACTACTTCGCTGGCTACGAAGGCGGGGCTAAGGCCCTTCTTCCCGGATGCTCCGGGCTCAAGACCATCACGACCAACCACGGCATGGTCATCGGCAACCCCAGCTGCCGGGAGCTCGCAATCAAGGGCAACCCTCTAAGGGAAGACATGAACGAGGTTCCCGCGGTCCTCAAGGAATTCATGAAGATCGAGCATCGAATCCTCGACTTCGTCCTCAACCAGGACGGAAGCATGGTCAAAGCATCATACGGCGACCCCAACACCGCGCACCAGCAATTAGCCGAAAACTTCTCCAGACGTGCACACGCAGCAACCGCAACACCCTCCCCGTTGGTGCTCACAGTAGCAGACGGGCCCACTGGACGAAACCTCTACCAGGCACTCAAAGCCGCAGCCTTCGCCTCAAACCTAGCAATTCCAAACCACCAGCCAAAAAGCACCGTCATCTTAGTGGCATCTCTCGAAGACGGAATCGGAGGAGACGCCTTCAAGCAAGAGATGGAGACATATGGGCATATGGAGCCCGAAAAAGTGATCGAGGACCTCAAGAAACGAGCGAAGCTAGGAAAAGTCACAGAAGCCTCCCAGAAGCCCAACAGGCTCTCCCTCGACTACCAGAAAGCAGACCTAATGGTTGTCTCACCCAAAGCGCCCTCTACAGTCCCAGACCTGCTAGCGAAGACGCGGATCCGGTTCTTCCGGAAAATCGACGAGGCACTCACAACAATCGACAAGAAACTCTATGAACGAGACGTTGCAGTCCTCCCGCACGGTTCGTCAACGGTCCCGCTTACAGCCTAAAATCCGACAAGGCATTTCGCGTCGACGAGGAGACACGCTCCGATGTAGCGCGTGTTGATGATTCGTCGAAGCGTTTGCCAGACACAGGTTTTCCAGTCATAGTTTACCAGGCAGTTGGAGAAGGTTGAGACCAATACTCTCGTCCCTGGCCTTCACTAGCTTCCCTGGCGTCTTTCCCAGCACGATTTCCACCATGTTCGCCACCGAGCCTTCATCTAAATGTCCCCCAATTGTAGTAAAATCTCTACGGCCAAGCGTTACGTGAGCGTGAGGTAAAGGCACCTTATCCAGTGTTGAGATGTTTCCTGACAGGGTGAGAATCTCCAAGTCGTCCTCGAACAACTCCCAATGATACTCTTTCGTCTTGAAATCATAATGGCCAAGCTTCACTTTACTCAGTGAGCCTATTCCCTCGAAGAAACCGTTCGCGATTTTCTGTGACACGGCGAACCGTTTGATCGAGTCGAGAATATCCTCCCCTTTCTCTAGCCGAAGAACAAACCTGTTTGGAAATTTTGCGAAACGCAAAGTTCTGAAACGGGTCCAGCTTGGGGTTCAGAATAAACGTGACTTTAATGATGCAGAGAAGGGTTTTCACTCCAGCCTACTTACACCCACCTAGCACCTGTCTCTCCTCCAAACCCGGCCAAGAAACAGGATACCCTCCTAGGAAAACCTGATTTTGGACTGCGCTGTTTTCAGCTTCTCCCGCCCTGATATGGCGGTAATCAGCCCGAATGTCAAAATCGAACCCGTGATTTCCACGCCCGCCTATTTCACAGCTAACCCTAGGGGAATCAGCGCGGGTCGTAAACTGGTAGACAAGCCCATAACAGGCTAATCAGCGGGAAACAAGCCCAAAACCACGCCCAGCCAGCAGACCCCTCCTGAAAAATCCATAATCGCCTGGCAGTCTTGAGAGGCAGGACTGGTGGAGGAAAACTACCGGTTTTTCTTGGGAATAGTTTCACCCAAACAACCGTCCGGATTCTAGTGCTCCAAACCCATCAGCCACTTGTTCTGCCAGTCTCCAGTCTCCGCGTTGTCAAGGACCGTCCAGCCTATAACACCGCCCCGCCCAAGCCCAAACCAACCAACCCCAGTGACTACTCGATGGCTCGCAAGGTAGGACGCCGAATGGTACTCTACCTCTACCTCGCAGTCTTCGTCACACGCATCGGCTTCGGCAGCGTCACAATCATCTTTCCCCTATACCTCCGCGCGAGCAGCTTCCAAGTCGGCCTCGTACTCGCGCTCTACCCCATGGCCGAAGCGGCAAGCGCCCTACCAATCGGAAGACTAGCAGACCGGTTCAGCAGGAAAAACCTCCACATCATCGGTATGGTCCTCATAACCGTTCTAACCGCAGCCATCGGCTTCACGACTAACCTGTACAACGTCAGCATACTCCACGCGCTAATGGGCGTCAGCGCCGCCACAGCAGCAGTCACAAGCCTCACACTCCTAGGCGACGCAACCAAGACCACCAACCGAGGAGCCAGCATGGGAGGCTTCGACCTCGCAAACCTCGGAGGCTACGGACTCGGCTTCGGACTCGGCAGCCTATTCGCCAACGAGTTCGCCGGCCGACTCCACTGGGCTTTCTGGGCCACCGCTGGAATCTTCCTCTTCGCTGGACTAATGGCAGCAAAGATGCTCGTCGAACCCGTCAAGATCCAAGAAGTCTTCAGGAAAACAGTTCGGCCCATGAAAATCGGCAACAGGCTTCGGCCCATCATGCCAATCTGGATATCTCAAACAGTCATCCTAGGAATGTACTTTCTCCTTCCCAAAGCCTTCCGCGACGCTAGCTTTACACCAACACACGAGACACTACTCTTCCTCGGCGAACTCGGAGCACTCTTCGCCCTCGGCGCACTGATCTTCGGAAGAATCTCCGACAAGATCGGACGCACCCGAATAATGACAATAGGCGCCATCGGCGAAGTAGGCTTCCTAGCAATATTCGGCTGGACCTTCCCGAATTTCGCAAACACTCCCTTCCCAGCAATCTACCTCCTACCACTCTTCTTCCTCGCAAGCGCCATCGCCCCAGCAATTCTCGCTTACGTCAGCGACATATCTGGCCGGGCAAAACGCGGCAGCGCCAACGCCCTCTACAGCACCGTACTCAGCATAGGCCTCGCAATCGGCAACATTCTAGGAGGCTTCCTAGCCGACCTTGGAGGCATACCTTGGATATTCTTCGCGGGAGCCGGAATACTATTCCCCTCCGTAATCGCGACGAACACGATGCTTCGCAGACGCTAACCAGTCTAGCCCTGCAGCAAAAACATCTACCCAGCCACTTCCTCCCGAGCCATCCTGTCCAACAAAGCACGAACCTCTCTCTTCTTCTCCCGCGACGACCGGACAACAACAAGCCCCTCCCGCGGCTGGCCATACAACACAATCGCACCATCAGGAGACTCCAGGACACACGGCAGCGTGAGAAGATCCTCCTCCCCGTCCACCCAGACCACGGCATCCTTCGCCCTCAAAGCCTCCTTGATGACATTCCACGCCTCCATGGCAATCACACCCGCAGGATTCTTTACCTTGAAGACTCTCCTCGAAGGATAGTTGGTCGAGTCAATAGACCTCCGTAGAGTCATCATGTCAACAATTCTGACATCAACCGGAATCCCGGCAACCAACGTCTCCCGAGAGACAACATCGCCAACCGCCACCACCATCGGCGCCTTTGTCTCTTGCAACAATCGGGCGAGTTGAGGCATCGTTTCCCGAGCATCGCCAGCGAGAAGATTGCCAAGAGGCCGCTTCAGCTCTGCCAGCTCCTTCTCCCCAGGTCGGAATTGAATCGAGCCCTGGTCTCTCCTTCCCCGCGAGACGTTCCGCAGAAAACTATCTAATTCTTTGGCCCGGCTAGCCTGGACGCGAGGGCTTCCCTCTGCACATCCCCAGCCCCAACATCTTGCTCGCTATCCTCCGCCAGAATCTCTCGAAGGGCAACGCCGTCAAAATCCGTCGAGACACGAATACCCAGCAGGGCCAGTAACGTCGGGGCCAAGTCTAACAAGTAAGCGTTCATCCTGCCCACTCGACGTATCCCCGGGCCGGCCATCCCCCAGAAACCATCACGCGTATGGATGGACGAGAAATGAGGAGAAGAACTCCACAGCTTCTCCGCGCCAATTCTAGGATTGATCTGAACCTTCTCGTTCCCAGAAAAAAGCTCGACACAGAGGTCTGGGGCTTCGTCTTGAAATGGACCCTTGAAAGTCTCTTCTTTGAAGTGGAAGATGGGTCGAAGCTTCTCCCCGGTCCGGGGGTCCACGAGCTGGCTCATCAAATCACATATCTTCCTCACCACGTCAGAAGTCGCAGATGACGACCCGTTCGCCAGCCTCCGCGCCACTGTCTCATTGACGTAGAAGTGGCACTGATGTCCTCCAGTGGAGAAGGCGAGCGTATTGTTCCAGTCAACATTCTCAATCAGCCCTGTTAGTGTCCGTTCTATCGCAGCGCTCGCAGTGAGCCGGTGAGCGACAAAATTCGGCGTAATCTTGTAAATCGACGTAATCGTTCCCGGCGGGAGATTCTTCAGAATGAACCTTCTCAGCCTAGTGTATATGTCCCCCTTATGTTTCACCGGCCCCTTGACCCTGAGTAGACCATTATCCTCGAGAAGCCTATTGATGAAGAGCGCTGACGAGACAGGGGCGGAGCCGTGGTCAGACATGACAAGCAAATTCGCACCGGGCCCAGCTAGCGCACGCAGTTCTCCTACAGCCTCGTCCATCCGGACATACCAGTCATGGAGAACGTTCGAGTAAGGCGACGCAGGCTCTCCCATGTACCGCCAAAAATCGTGATGAACCAAGTCAATTCCTTGAAAAGTCATCATAAACACGTCAGGCCGGTACCACCCGATAAGATACTTGGCCGCGTCGAGAGTCTTTCTGTGCAGCCTCTCGACCATTGGAAGGTACGATTTTTCCCCCCCCTTCATCTCAGTCGGTTTTGTCAGAGGAACATCGATGTCGTAGCCATTGACAGCCTTGTCAAGCCGTTTCATCAACGTCTCAGGGAAGGCCCAGACCTTCCTTGTAGGAACAGGAAAGCCGGATATCATGAAGCCGTTCAGAGGGTACGGTGGAAAAGTGCCTGGAACATTGAACACGCCGACCTTCATCCCTTCTCTGGAGCAGATGTCCCAGAAGCATCCCATCTCGGCTGTGGTCTTCCCATGCTTCAGTTGCAAGTCTTTGCTGATATAGCTGAAGCCGTAGTTGCCAATTTTCGCAGGGTTCTTTCCGGTAGCGAAGCACTGCCAGGCGGGAACACTCTCAGGGGGAACAATAGATTGTAAAACCCCTCCAGCTCCCGTAGAGAAAATCGATGCGAGGTTGGGAAGGTCGTCCATCCATTTCGTAATGAGAAATGGCGAAGCCGAATCGATACCAATCACAAGAGCTCTCATCGGACAACAGCCTCAGCCATCATGGTCTGGCTCGCCTGTGGCTTGCCGCCCATCACCGACTCTACTTTGCCCACGATCGTCCACCAGACAGATGCCCTTGAGCCTGCTGTGCTAACCCTGTAAAGATGGAAATGCTCGGCGACTAGTGCATAGAGACGCTTCTCGTTGCGAATGAACTCAGCCGAATGCTCTGGTCTGTTGGACAGAATCCGCTCCTCCGGCGCCTCAAGCACAAACGAAATGTCCGGCCTTGGCACCAGTCGAAGCAACAAACCCTCCACCGGAATATTCACGCCGTAATCACGGAATCCAACCATCGTATCATAGATGTACCTGTCGCAAACAGTGCTGTTGCCGAGAAGCCTGCGGAGAAAAATTCCTCCCCCAAGTATCGGAAGGTAGACTAGGAGAAGGTATAGGGACCAGAGAACTCTCACCGGCCTACGCTTTTGAAGTTCGTTCTCCGACAGTCCCAGAACCCTTGCAGCTCGCCTTACGATGAAGCCGAACGGATCCAGAATGTCCTGGTGGACAAGGTACGAGAAACGAAGCCCCTTACGATTCAGGAGATAGTAGCACTGGCCAGCGTTGGTCGACTTTCCCGTACCATGAGTACCACTAAGAGTGACTAGAACCTTCCTCACCAAACCATCCCTCTACCGCTCGAGCGGAAAGCCGCGCTGACAAAGTCGATTACGATCAACGGTGGCGCGACAAGGCATTTCAGAGCACTCTTCCGCCTGCCGCTTGAAGCATCCCTCGCCCCCTTCAGCAAGAACAGCATCACCAGTCCCATCGTCGGAATTCTGTAAGGAAGCACAAGCCTGTCTCTCCTAAAGAGCCCTAACCGGTCAGCCCCAAACCGCTTCTCAGCAGCGTGAGACATCTCGGCGAACCGCGCACTCTCAAACTGGCAAGCCGAAAGAAACCGTCCAATGGACGCCAAATAGAACAGAAACGCCTCTTGAATATGCGCATTCTCAACTCTGTCCAGCACCTCTCTCGGAGTAACGCCCCGGGTCAACTCGAGAAAGTCTAGAATGTCTGACAGCTTGAGAAAGTTGTGTCTGAACATGGCATGAATCACCCTGATCAGAACCCGGTCAGGGTCGGAAGTCAACCACACTCCACGCCCTTCGACCTTGGCCTTTTGCCGGTCCTTCATGACCCGCGCAGGATCAAGGTGCGTCTCACCCAGCTGGCTTATTGTAGGGTAAAGCTCGAAGTCGTGCTTGAACCCGGGAAGAAAACAACTGAATTTCCCCAGAAGTTTGTCGCAGTGTGTACGCCCTTGAGGGTCAGCCTTGTACTTGCCCAACAGAAGAAACTTTGCCGCAGCCATCTCCCTCGGCGAAGAAACCAGAAAGTCGACATCATGCCCGACATCGGGCATGCTATCAAAAGTTTTGATAATCGCAAACGACAACCCCTGGGTCTCAAACGCATTACTCATAAGATCGTACAAGCGCATTGCCTCGTCCACCCCCCTCTTAGCATCACTCATCTCAGTCGCGGGAAGCTGCAACACCGCGGCCGCACGGAGGAGAACCTTGTTTTTCTTGGCAAGCTTGACAAGCCTCGATGAGCCTGCTGACTTTATCGGCTTATTCTTGAGAATCGCCTCGGTCAGAACTAGCGAGTCTGCCTCCTTGCGAGCAGTCTTGACTCCCCCTATGTCCTCAAGGAAGCTTCCCCTCATCCTCAATCACCTACATCCGTGCTGCCTGAGCTCATGCTTAGAGCTTCCTCTAAGCAATCCACTCCACCGGACCAGACAGTAGCACAACACCTGCTCACTTTTTCTAGTACAAAGAACCAATACCAAACTGCGGCATTTATCCAATTCCACGCACGGAAATACTCCGTAATCTGTCATATATCCATGGGTTGAATTGTAATTCCGACGGTTGAAAACTATCTTTTCTTACTAGGAAGGGTTAAAACTCGCTCGGCCTAAATCTGTTCCCAAGGTAATCGAAACGGACCAAGAGAAGCTTCTCAGCACGAGCCCGAGCAATGGAATCCAACCCGCACACGTTCTCAAGCGGAAAATCAGAATCCCTCTGATGAGGCCAGTGGTTGATAACGAGATGCTTGAGGCAGCGGTTCGAGCGCTACAGAATGAAAAGCTTGTCTTGGGCGAGAGCGTCTTCAAGTTCGAAGAAGAATTTGCACGCTTCTGCGGAACCCGGTTTGCAATTTCCACCGGCTCCGGAACGACAGCATTACAGATAGCACTCCAATCACTCGGAATCGGCTACGGAGACGAAGTTCTCACAACACCATTCTCCTTTTTCGCAACATCCAACGCCGTCATTCATGCGGAAGCAACGCCAACATTCGCTGACGTTGAAGATGGAGAGTTCAATCTCGACCCGGGCAAGGTCGAACCGCGTATGACCCCCAGAACCAGGGCCATAATTCCGGTGCACCTATACGGGACACCTGCGAAAATGGCTCCCCTAGAGGAAATCGCCGAGGAGAGAGGCATTCCCCTCATAGAAGACGCATGCCAGGCTCATGGGGCAGAGTACCAAGAGAAGCGGGTAGGCTCGATTGGGGAGGCAGGCTGTTTCTCGTTTTACACTAGCAAGAACATGACGGTTTGTGGAGACGGAGGCATGATCACGACCAATAACGAGGAGCTGGCCGAAGCGGCTAGGAGCTTTCGCGACTGCGGAAGGTCAACCAAGTACACCATGGCCCGTATCGGATACACCTCACGGCTAAACACTGTCAATGCTGCCATTGGACGAGTACAACTGAAACGTCTCCCAGAATGGAATCGGAAGAGGCAAGCAATAGCTAACCTATACAGAAAGGAGCTCGAAGGGCTTGAGGGGATTATACTCCCTCCAGCGACCCGAAGCGGAGAGACCTCAGTCTACCACCTTTTCGTAATTCGAAGCCCACTGCGAGACCGTTTGATGGGCCGGCTTGAAGCCAACGGGGTCGAAGCCGGAATTCACTACCCAACGCCAATTCACCTTCAAGGACCCTACAGGAACAAATTCGGCTACAAAGAAGGCGACTTCCCCGTCAGCGAGAAGCTAGCTCAAGAGGTCCTAAGCCTCCCGCTCTACACTGAACTAATAGAAGAAGAGGCTCTTGATGTTGTGCGGATCGTCCGAGACACCGCTCATATGGAGGCTAAGGGTTCATAATGAACCCGGTTCGCGTAGCAGTAATCGGAGCTGGCTACTGGGGAAAGAAGGTAATTCGGGAAATACGCGAGGTTCAGAGAAACAGAGGAGGGGCCGAACTTCATTCTGTCGTAGACAACTCGCCAACAATGCTATCCCAGTGTCAACAGGAATTTGGACCATTGGACTACAGAGTTGACTATCACTCGCTCCTCACCGACCCGAACCTCCACGCTGTTCACATTTGCACTCCAAACGCGTCACACTTCGAGGTGGCCTCAGCGTTCCTCCGCCACGGCAAGAACGTTCTGGTAGAGAAACCATTGACGCTAAAATCTCAAGATGCCTACTCCCTGGTCAAGCTCGCCAAAGAAAACCACCTAGTTCTCTGCACTGGGCACATCCACAGGTTCAACAACGGAGTGAAGGAAATGAGGAAAGCTATCGCCGGCGGGGAGCTAGGAGAGCTTTACTACCTCAGGTTCAGGTGGACGGGATTCATGCTACCCCAAGGATACAGGGAAGTCATCACAGACCTCGCGCCTCACCCGTTCGACATTTGCAATTACCTACTCGATATTTGGCCAAACAAGATTACCTGCCGTGGGAAAGGCTACAGAACCAAGGATAACGAAGAAGTCGCCTTCATGACTGCTGAACACGCAGGAGAACTGGCGGCTCAGGTAGAAGTCAGCTGGCTGGACCGAGAGAAACGGAGAGACGTGACAATTGTCGGAAGCAAAGGAATGGCGTTTCTGGATTGCTCCGAGCAAAAAGGTACCATTCAAGGGCCTGATGGCTCTGAGCCGCGCCTCCTGTCCATAGTGCCGAGCAATACCCTAAGGGCTGAGGTCAGCCATTTTGTGGACTGCATCGCGGACAACCGCGACGCAAGGCCCTTCTCCAACCTATCTGATGGTGTCTTGGGCGCCCGGGTGGTCAGTATTCTGGAGGCTGCACGCGAGTCCCTCCGAAACGAGCGGACAATGCAGCTCCAGATTCCCCGGGGCGAGGAGATACTGGCAAAGTGAGCAAACGCCCCAAGTACTCCGTGATTAAAAACTCAAAGATTAGCAAATCCTCTCGAATCTACGACCAGGTTAACCTGTACGGTTGTAGGATTGGAAAAAACTCCAAGATCGATTCTTACGTATACATTGAGGAAGGAGTAACCATTGGAGACAACTGCAAGATCCGACCGTTCGTCTTCATACCGAGTGGAATTACTATAGAAGACGACGTCTTCATAGCTCCTTCCGTTACGTTCACAAACGACAAGTATCCTAGGTCGCATGGCGACTGGACCCTGCTCCACACAACAGTTAGGAGAAACGCCTCAATAGGCGCGGGAGCAACCATTGGACCGGGGATTATCATAGGAAAAAATGCCCTCGTAGGGGCTGGTTCAGTAGTAACCAAAGACGTGCCTGACGATGCCGTTGTGGCCGGCAATCCAGCTCGTATCATAGGCAAGAGGACCACGCCATAGGGATCATTTCTAGGAAGTACTCGCCATGATTTCGCGAGACGACAAACCCTTGCGGTCAATCGCAATCATCCCGGTCTACGGAGAATCCGGTACCATCGGACCCGTGCTGGAGAAATTCCGAGTCGGTTATGTTGATGAGATATGTCTGGTACTAGACGACCCAGCACCCTCAACCCTCACCGAGGTCGAAGCAGCAAGTCGGAAAATAAGAGTCCCTCTAAAGGTAATACAGAATCCCATCCGTGGGGGGATAGGGCGAGCGATTAGGCAAGGCTACGAGTATGCCCTTTCAAATGATCTTGGCCTGATAGTTGTAATGGCCGGAAACGGAAAGGATAACCCATCAGAGATTCCTCGCCTCACGACACCTATTCGTGAACAAGGTTACGACTATGTCCAAGGGTCGCGCTTTCTACCAGGCGGGAGGAGGGAGAAGAACCCGTTTCTGAGGAGCATATTTACACGACTCTTCCCTTACGTCTGGACTTTTCTCACGGGGACTAGAGTCACGGAAGTCACTAATGGCTTCCGGGCGTACAAAGCTTCAATCCTGAAAGATCCCAGCATTAACGTGTGGCAGTCATGGTTGAACAGATATGAGCTAGAATACTATTTGCACTACAAAGTCCTAACCCTCGGTTACAAGTTTGGCGAGAGGCCGGTCTCCAAGGACTATTCTGCGATCTACAAGAGAAAGTACTCTCATATTTCTCCGGTCAAGGACTGGTGGCAGATTGTCGGACCAATTTTTCTGCTTAAGCTAGGGGTAAAGAAGTGAATCATGGAAACAGTAGTCCTGCCGAGAATAGTCCTTGCGTCCGAGCGAGCTGACAGCCTTGCACTTCTGAGAGAGTACGCCGACTTTTGGAAGGTGCCGTACTCACTTGAAGTAACAACCGGAGAGAACACTGTAATAGTATCGACGGACCCCTTACCCAATCTAGACGACGATGTCACGGTGGTCATTTCATCTCTAGAGGAGGGAGGATTTCGGCGGACAGCGGACACCCTCGGGGTCAGTGTTAGTTCGCGTAACACATCGATTAGACTACCATACAGTCGTGACGTCAAGACTTTTCTTGACACTACTCTATATGAGTTCTCAGGAACTAAACTAGAAGGTGTGATACATGATGGCGACAACACCGTTCTATCGCACCTTGAGGGTACGAATTGCTTTCTTCTTTCAGTCGACCTCGTCTCAGACTATCGAAGATTGCTATACGGGGGATTGGAAGACCCTCCCAGCCTGAGGTTCAGACTAGCCACCAAGCTTCCACTCTCGTACAATACAATCCCATCCTTCATCAGAAGCCGTTCCTTTCGATCGACCACGACCGCCAACGAACCAATGGAAGAGAAACTCGGCCCCGTCGAATGCCTCAGGACAATTTTCCTCTCTAGCTTAGTGGTCTCAAGCGGCCCAGTCCTCCGACTTGGGTTTTGGAAACGCGGGATATCACATGTGCTCACGGTCAGTCATGACGTGGAGACTCGGCGTGGGCTCGACGTCGGCTGGCCGAACTTGGCAAGAATAGAGCGAGCTGAAGGCATACGCGCGACGTGGAATGTTCCCAGCAACCGCTATCCTCTCTCGGCTAGCGATTTCAACCACATGGCTCCGGATGGAGAAATTGGAGGCCATGATACCAGACACGATGGAAGGCTGATACTACTGGGGCTCGAGGACAAAGTGAGGCGATTACGCCTCTGTAAGAGCAGATTAGAACAGCTCTCAATGGGAGAAGTTAGAGGTTTTCGTTCTCCTCTACTTCAACATGGAAGGGAATTGATTCAAGCTCTTGCAGAAGCAGGCTTCAGGTTCGACTCGTCAGCTCCCAGCTGGGAGCCTCTTTCACCCACGTCCTTACATTCACACGGAGTGGGAACTGTTTTTCCTTTCAAGATAGACGGCGTTGTTGAGATACCAGTTTCGCTTCCTCAAGACCATCAGCTTGTTCGAGTGGCGGGTATGACTCCAGGCGAGGCGGCCGGTCGCCTCCTAGCTCTCTCAAACTGGGTGGCTAGCATAGGGGGAGTTTGCGTGTTGTTGGTCCATCCTGACTACGAATTCGCCCAGCCCAAATACCTGCAAGAGTACCAAAAACTTCTACATTCGCTTACCCAGAATCCCGGCTGTCAGGTCATGACTCTGGGTGAGCTTGCCGACTGGTGGGATTTCAGGAACAGGGCCCACCTAGTAACCCGCACCAACGGAAGCCTTGAACTCCGCGGCGGTTCGGTAGAGCAACTGCAACAACTGACGCCCCAGCTAGTTACCGGGTACGGCCGAGACGGGTTCAAGATCGAAGCGCCGACCGCACTCAGCATCTCGTATAATGTGACTTACGGAGACAAATCATAGTCAGCCAGGATGGAGAGATCATAACTTGCCTCTTCTAGAAGCTTTGCTATATTCAACATTGGGGGCGTTGGCGTTGGGTTACATGATCGGCCTCCTGGTTCTATTACTCAACTCTAGGAGATACAAGCCGTCCGTCGGTACTGGCTTTCTGCCGACGGTCTCTCTTATCATTCCGACTTTCAATGAAGCGGCTGTGATTGGGAGAAAGCTAGAGAACGTTCTCCAGCTAGATTATCCTAGGGATAGAGTTGAGGTAATCGTTGTTGACAGCGCTTCAACTGACGACACTCGGGAAATCGTACGGGGCTTTGCTGCACGACACCAAGGGGAAATCAAAGTCAGGCTCGTTGAGCAGTCGGTGCGGATGGGAAAGACCGACGCGCTGAACGAGGCGCTTCGTCAAGCAAAGAGTGAGATCTTCGCTCTCACAGATGTGGACGTGACATTTCCCCCCGACTCGCTGAAGAAACTAGTGGCCCACCTTGAAGATCCGAATATAGGTGCCGTTTCGGGGGTTGAGATTCCGATCGGAGGGGGCAGCACAGCGCATAGTCTTGAGGCAGACTATCGAAGAATCTACACGGCCATCAGAATGGCTGAGGCCAGCACGGATACTCCGTTCATGTGTGAGAGCGAATTATCCGCGTATCGGCGAGCTATTCTCGAGCCTCTTCGTCCTGGGGGCATGTGCGATGATATCGAGCTAACCGTTGGTGTCAGGTCAAAGGGTTACAGGAGTAAGTACGACATTTACAGCCCATTCTTCGAATCGGAGGCTGGCACGTTTGTCTCTAAGCTCAAGCACAAGTTTCGACGTGGTATGGCCAACCAACATGCACTTGTTCGCAACTCGAATGTTCTGTTCAACAGGGCCTTTGGGAGATACGGGAGCGTCGTTTATCCATTCGAATTCTTTGTTCACATCGTCTCCCCGGTCCTGATCGCAGTCGTTTTTTCTTTGTTCATCCTAAGTGTGGCCTTCTCTCCTTTCTCGGCACTAGTTGCGGTTGTGGTTGCCCTGGCTCTAGGTGTGCCAAGCCTCGCAATAGTACACCGTTTGATGAGCATCTATTCTAGCGAAGATATTTCGAGGATGAAGGGAACCGGGTCTTGGCTCGTAGGCGCCCTGGCCTTCCTCGCCTTCCAAGGCGTGCTGTTGGCAAGCTTGTTTAGACTTGCGTTAAAGGGCCCCCAGGTCAAGTGGGAGCAGGCCGCCGGGACTCGGCCTCCAATAACCGTAATGAATTCGGGATGAAACAAGTTGTCAATCAAGGACGCCCATTGGTTCTCAAGAAAACTGACTCGTCGTGGGCGAATCGAAAGCCTTGCTACGACATTAACAGTCCGTGGGTACGTCTATCAATTCCAGAAATCCTTCCCCATCATTATGGAGCTTGCTTAGATGAGCAGGAGAGGGTTCCTGGTCGCTTTCTCTGGAGTCGATGGGAGCGGCAAGTCCACCCAGATTAGGTTGCTGGAGAGAGGTCTACGTAAGAATGGCACCAAGGTAGTCCGTATAAGAAATAGATGGAGACCATTGATCTCCCTCCCTTTGCTTGTTTTCCTCAGACGTCTCGGCTACGCGAGAGTACACAAGGCAGGAGGTGTCTACATTGTCGAAACCAAGTTCTCCAGAGGTTCCCGACTGGCTTCGCTGTGGTGCGTCTTAACCCAGATAGAAAACATCGTCAAGGCAGCTCCGAAGGTGTTTCTCCCCCTCCTCTTGGGGGCTACCGTGATTTCGGATAGGTATGTGTTAGACATGCTGGTTGACGGAATGGCGGGCCTACATGACCCCCCGGGGCAGACTAGGCTCGGATTTCAGCTCTTGCGCATTCTGCCACACCCCGACAAGTCATTCGTGATGGACATCGCGCCGGAGGTTGCCTTCTCACGAAAACCAGACCTTCCCCAGCTCTCAGACTACGTGGAAAGGCTCAGCCTCTACCGGCGACTGGGGGAAAACTCGGGAGCTACCTTCGTTGACGGGCGGGCTTCCCCGGAAGAGGTACACATGAAGATACAGAGTACATTTGATTCGGCCCGTCCTACAAGTTTCTATCGTCCAAGTTCGAGCTAAGCGTCAGGTTTTTCCTGCCTGAAGAAATTTCTGTATGCTGCTGCGAGGGAGCATAGGACCGAATAGCCTGTCAATACCAAAGAGACATTCACCGCGTTGAAAAAGGGCCCGAGGCCCAACCCCATTCCAGTGCCCACGGCGATAACCAGGCTCAGGAATACGCTGAGGAGAACGATCTCCAATGCGGTCATCGTCTCGTTGGGAAATAGAGCGCGAACAGTGAGGAAACCCGGAAAGAACCCTAGCGTGAAGAGCCCAAAAAGAATCCTCAACGAGGAAAATCCAATGGCGGAACTCCCAGATGCAACTAGAACTGTTTCCGCTACTGGCATCGCCACCCCCGCGTAGACCCACCATGCCTTGCGGAGATCTGTTAAGGACTGCATGGAGTCCGTCTCTTAGGGCCTCCAGTGGCGATGTATCCTCGGGGGTGGAGTTCGTCCAATCTTTGGAGGTCGCGTTGGTGGCGGTTTGCTGTTGTTTCTCATTAACTGGTTCCTTCGCTCTTCAGTAGTCCATCAGTGCTCCTCTGGGAAGCACAAAGATTTTTGCTTTCGTTAGTCCGGGCAAATCCTAAAGCCCCCACCGTTTCGAGCAAGGATGATACCTTTGCGCCTGTCTGAACGCATGCTTCTGGTTTGGTTTTTCCTTTTACTTCTATTCGGAGCCTACCAAGGCTCAACTTCCCGTGCGCAGCCTGACCCCTTGTCGCTTGCTCGAGAGAAACTGCTTGATGGGTTTCGTGATATCCAGAGCGCGGAGTCATTGGGAGTTTCGCGAGAAGCCTCAAATAACTTGGTTAGAAACTTGAACGTTGCTCTTGAGCTACAAGAGCAAGCTAACGCTTCAGGCTCTTCCCAACTCGCAGTTCTTTCCGTAAACGAGTCCACGTCCGTCTCAACTCGCGCCCTATCTTTGGGGAACAGTGCCCAGTTGGAAGGTTTCCTGCGGTCGGCTGAAGGATACGGGGTGTCCATCGGAGCGGCCGTACTAACTGCCTTGCTAGGTTTAGAATCCCATCGATTGAATAGGTTGTTGCGGCGGGTAGGTTCGCGAGCTCGTAGGGTAGCAGAATAGATCATGCTTCGAAAAGCCGTGGTATTCCTAGTTCTCTTCGTGTCATTCTCGCTAGTCTATGGATCCGCGACGTACTATTTCCTTTCTCAAAGGGCCCTCCAGCCCTTCATGGGCTTCGCTGTGTACTCTGAAACAGGCTCACTATCCAGATATGTGAATGGCTCGTCTCTCTCTGTTCCATTTAACCAAACAGTTCACTGGAACTTGCAGGTTACAAACATGATGGGCTCGGTCCAGTTTGCTAGAGTAGTTGCTAGATTGGGCAACTCGTCCACGACGAGTCCGACGGCTAGCAGGCCGGGAGATGCGCCTGTGGTAGGTGTGCTTGAAAGGTTTGTTGCGACCGGCGCGACGGAAAACATGAACTTCAATTGGACCATACTCTCTACGAACAAGGTAGGTCAACAAGTAAGTGTCAGACTTAGAGTGAACGGCGGTTCGCCGGTTTCCCCGCCTGTAAGCGCCAGCCGGTTAGGCCAAGATTTTCGCCTGCTGTTTGAACTCTGGATGTATGAACTGTCCTCAGACACTTTCCAGTATGGCTGGAGAGGTTCATCGTCTAGGGTGGGGACTTGGCTTCAAGTCTGGTTTAACGCACCCTAAGAACCATCAAGAAGTCTGAAGCGTTACTCTTACAGTTGGTAAAGGGAAGTTGTCCGGTTCCCGGACTAGGTTCTGAGGTCGGCTCCATGCCTTCCAGCCTTCAGCGTGGAATCACTTGTTCGCTGATTTTGGCTCAGGGACATTTCGGTTTGCGTAGATCCGGTCTAGGCCGGTAGAATAGACAAGGTCGAAGTTCCTTGTCACATTACCCTCGAAGTTGGTCCTAGCGGCCAGATATGACTGTGCCATGGGCCCGGACCTCAGCACATAGACGTTCACATAATAGTCTGAGAGAACGATGTAGGCAGCTGTGCCGTCGGAGGTCGTGTACGTAAGGTTGAATGGAGCGATTGTTGGGTCACTGTTGGGTTTGAAATAGCCTCCGGTTTTGTTGAGGATGTTTCCCTGTTCAAGCCTAGGCTGACTTATAACACCGTTCAGCCCAGCGTAGAACCTCCAGCCGTCCTCTTCTGGATGAAGAAACAGGATCGAGTGGGAAGGGATTCCGGCGGCAATTGCGTCCACCGTCAATGCTGAGTTCGGTATGTACTGGAACGGGTCAACCCCGTACCTTGTTATGGGAATCAATGCAGCGAACAGAAGCATTGAGACGATAAGCCCGCCCTTCAAGAGGACGTAGATTGATTTCCCGCCTACGCTAAGGGCGACGCGCCTCTCAAGGAGCCATGCAATGAGGATCCCAAAGGGCAATAACGCGAAGAGGTAGCTCCGCTGCAAAACATCTGCTCTAGCAAACGCTGCGATGGGAATTGTTGCAACTGAGGCGAGGAAGAATCCGTAGAGCAGTCTTTCCCTTGTTCGAAATCGTCCGATGAAGAGTAGGAGGACGAGTCCACCGGCCCAGATCATGACTGATGTGACTTGTTCAAAGATGATCGTCGTGGCGTAGCTGCTGGCTGGGGTTGTCGGCACGTTTTGGGGGGATATTCCGGTCGGAAACTGAGATAGGCTCTGGACCGCACGGTCTAGAATAGATGTCTGGACAAGTTTTCGCGCATCAACTGCGATGAACAACCACCACACTAGGCCTGTGGCTGTGAGAGCTATAGTTGAGGCTCCAACTTTGGCTAGTGCTTCTCTGACCGCTGCGCCCCTTATGAGGATGTACAGGGCTAGGAAGACGAAGAGGCCGAGTCCGACTGCTATGGGGGTTTCAGGATGGCTCGCGACGAAGATTGGGGTAACGACGAGAGATATCGCTGTCCACATTTTTCTTCGAGGGATGTCTTCTATTATCTTGAGGATTATGAAGAGGAATCCAAGGTATAGGGGGAGTTCAAAGGCTTGGGGTGACGCGTGAAGCTGGAACCAGAATCCTCCGAGTATGAGGCCCGAGGCTATTGCTGCGTTGTTCGGGCTGAACATTCGCGCAATTACGTAAGCGAAGAAAATAACGACCAAGGCGAGTCCCGCGGGAAAATACTTCATCAGCTGGAATGGGTTGATCCCCGCGACGGACGATAATTGGGCGATGTAGGAAAACGCTCCGGGAAACTGGTGAACGTACCAGTTTGGAGAGTGGAACCATCCCATTGAAGTGAGAAGTTCCAGGGAGTTTCCTGTGTGATAGTACGCGTCCAGGAACCTGGGATCTTGGTAGCTAAAAGAGGGGAGTCCGATAAGGTACAGCGAGAGAAGGAAAAGTCCTGAGAGTTCCTTCGCTGTTCGTGTTCGTCCTTTTGAAACTGCGGGGAGGAGAATTGTTCCGAGTGTTGCTGCCAGTCCCCACCAGTATACGAGAGGAAGGTTGGTCAGGTAATAGTACGAGTCTGGTGGGAATGACGAGACTCGAAAGTCTGCCGCCGTGACGAACCATAGGGATACGGCCTGTGTGACAAAAGCAATGTTGAGTACAAAATATCTGAGATCGATGGTTTCGTAGAAAGGCGACATCCTTGGAGGGTCGGGTTCTTTAGTCATCGTTCGGGGTGATATCCTCCTAAGCTCAGGTCTGGGTTCCGCGTGGAGTCCCCGTTTCCTATAGGAGGCTAACGCGGATTGCGGTATGTTGGACAGGTATGTTGTAAGTATGATAAATCCTGCTCCTACCCCGACAACTGTCCATTCACTAAGCAGGAAGAGGCCAGCGGGGAAGTTGCGGGAGAGCCAGGCTCTCATGAAATCGTTGGTTTGGTTCTCACGGTAGAGCCAGAACAAAAGTCCGGTTATAGTGGCAGCCTGAGCGAAAAGGAGTACCCTGGTGAGTCGTCGTCTCTCCAAGGTCTTCTTCAAGTCGCGTTCTTCGGCCGGAGTTAAGGGTTTGGCCCCTGCAATGTCACGTCTTCTCCCCGCGTGCTTGGCGGGTTAGAACCAGTCTTTCGATTCTGCGAAGGAACGGCTGGTAACGGTGTGGGAGAACGTCTTTGAGCAGTACGAAGTCTCCCGGTTTGAAGATTTGGAACTCGCGGCTCACCAAGACAAAGGCCGAGGCGAATACAAGGAGAAATGCCGGGAGCCTTAGAAGGGTCCTGGTTGGAGCGAAAAGGTCGAAGAGCTGGTCTACAGCTAGTAAGGGCAAGCCTGTGCCAATTGCGAGCGCCAGAGCGTCTTTGAACCCTTTGAACGGAGCTGTTTTGATGGTTGGCCTGAGCAAGTTGTATGAGAGGTAGACTGTTAGGCTGGACAGCAGGGCTCTGCCGGTGGCCCCGGCGGTTGTTCCGAGTGTTGGAGCGAGGAACCATACCCATGCAAGGTAGAGGATTGTGACGGTCAACGTCACCGCGAGAAGAGTGCGGGTCCTTCCAACAGCCTGGAAGGTTGAGGCGTAGATCGCGGCTTGGGCTGTGAAAATGGTGGTTATGGTGAGTATTGCGAAGGGTACCGATTCGGCTGTTGTTGCGTAGGAGGGCCCGTATGCGATGTTGAGCAGGGTCGGAGCTACGGCGGCCATGGATGCGCCTAGTGGGAGGACTGCTAAGTTCGTAAGACGGAAAGCTATGGAAAGGCGGCTTGTAACTCCTTCATTGTTCCCAGTCGCGTGTGCAGCGGACAGCGCTGGATAGAGCGCATTTGCCACGGGGAACCAGAAAGCTGAGAGGAAGCCGACGCTGCTGGCGATGATGTAGTAGCCTCCTGTGGTGGGTAGTTGGCCGAGTCGTACTTGTAGGAGTCCGATGTCTCCCCACTGCTGGCCGAATGTTATGAGGGTGGCTAGGAAGAGCGGTAGGGTGAAGGTGAGAAGTGGTCGTAATGGGTAGTTGTGTGGTTGGGGGAGGCGTCCGTGCCAGTAGTAGATGGAGAGTAGGAGTGCAGCTATGCCGCCTATTGCCCAGCCGATGATTACGCCTAGGACTCCGGTGGTGCCGAAGAGTCTGGGGCCGAGTAGTGCTAGGAGTATTCCGATGCCTCGGCTGAGGGGTACGTAGAGGATTGTTACGTAGGCGTATTGGGGGTACATTCCGACGCCGAGGAAGTAGGCGTTGTAGAGGAGGTAGAGGTCGATGATTGTGCCGATTAGGAATGTGGTGGCTAGTTCTAGGACGTAGGTTTCTCCGGCAGGGAATAGGAGGGTGTTGATGACTGGTGACAGTGGGAGGGCGATGAGGGAGGCAGGGATGGCGATTAGTATACTGAGGCGTAGAGTGGTCTTGGCTACGGATCCAGCTACGCTTCTTTCATCCGTTCCGAGGTGGCCGGATATGTACCGGGTGGCGGCTTGGGGTAGGGCTAGGAGGGTTATGGCGTTGAACGCGGCCAGTGTCGCGGAGAGGAGCGAGACGACGCCAACTTCTGCTTTCGTTAAGACGCGTGCGAGGATGATGTAGAAGAGGAAATAGGAGAGGTAGACGATGAATTGTTGGAGTGTGATATAGGCTGTTCCGCGGGCGACATTGTACTCGGGCCGGGCTGTTGTCAAGGTCTGAGCTGTCCGATTCCGGGTCTGGAACGGGTCTTCTTCTAAGATTATGCTGAGAGTCGGAAAGGGAGGGTCTAGCGCTCTCGCGTCTCAGACGGCGACGTCCGTACCCGCTGAGAAATCGAGCGTCGTTTTCTGTCTGGCGGGGGAGAATGGGCGATTTCCGGCTGACAGGGCGTAAAAACAGGTGATTGTTCAGTCTCCATTATTCCGCGTTCGTCTGCAAATCGACCAGGGGATTAGTGTGGTCGTTCAAGACAGCCGACAGATCGCGATTCGGGGGTGATTCTGGGAGATTTTTTGGTCTTTCTGTCCGGGCTGGAATTTTGGCTTTCGTTAGGCAGTTATTGCCGTTCAGCCAGCAGGCGGGATCATCGCCGGATTTGCGAGGTTCCATGCCCCAAAGGGAGAGTTCCGTGCAGTTGTAGGACGCTGTCTCGCAATGCGGTGCTTGGGGTCGCCAAGCCCATGGGGGGTGTGTGCCTTTTCAACAAGTCTGCAAGCCGAGTCTACAATGAGAGAAGGATTGACAGTACTGCTGGCGTTTGTTTAGAATGGGAATATCCGATGTAATATTCGGTTTTGCGCATGACCTGATGCTAAGGGCAAACTACGGTGGAATCTTCCTGCTTATGGCTATGGAAAGCGCCACTCTTCCAATCCCCAGCGAAATAGTCCTTCCTCTCGCCGGGTATTTGGTCTATACAGGCGAGTTCGAATTCTGGACCGCAGTCCTCGTAGCTACCCTAGGGAGCATGGTGGGAACAATGGTCGACTATGGCATTGGGTATCGGTTTGGAAGGAGTGCGATATTGAAGTATGGGAGGTTCGTCCGGCTGAGCGAGAAGCACCTCGTCAGCAGTGAGACATGGTTTGCGAGGCACGGCGACTCGGCTGCGTTGCTGGCAAGGTTTGTTCCCTTGCTGAGAACTGTGATCGCCTTCCCTGCAGGAATCGCCAAGATGAGAGTAGGCAAGTTCCTGGCGTTCTCATCGGTGGGGATTCTCATCTGGGACATTGCCCTCATCTACTTCGGATATGCAGCTGGTCAAAACGCGAATCTGATAGTCAGTAGCTTGGAGTCTGCCTTTGTTTTCGTGGAGGTCTCTGTGGTCATCGCGATCGTGTTGACGTTGATTTTCGTATCGAAAAGGCATAAGAAAAGCTGAGACCATTCCCGCTCAGTCAGGTTTTGAACACGTTGACCGAGTCTACAGCGCCTCCCGCTGACAAGGGCAAACTGTGCCCATTGTGCAGTCTACCACAGAACGAGGTTCTAGCCGAGCTAGGACGATGGCGGCTGGCGAGGACGAAAACGATGAAAGGACACCGAGAACGACTCATGCTCCTCTACCGGGAGCATGCCAAGACAATCGACGAGCAGTCAATCGGAGAAGCCTATCTAACGCTCCACAAGGTCGGCCAAAAATTCTTCTCCCATGCGAAACAATGGGCCATCTTCGAACCAATCTACGCCACGGTCCCTGAGCACTGGCATCGAGTGGCATCTGACCTAGACGCCAAAGCTGATGACCACGATCAAATTCTGAAGACTCCAAGACTTATCGTTGATAATGAGGATGGCACAATAACGCGGGTCACTGTTGGATAAGGCGGCCGGTTAGAAACGTTCGCACTCTAGGAAATTGGCCTCCCAGCCAGGCTTGACAGGATTTGTTTAGCCTGGAAGGTTCTCCGTTCCAGTAGAGTTGTGTAGGTTCCGAAGACTCGCGCTCGTCCTCTAAGCAGGTCCTCTAGCGGGTCATCACAAACAAGTCCGGCATTGCCTATCACCCGTGTCCAGTGCGCGTCGCTTCCTGCGCTTTTGGGTTTTGAATTTGTTCCAGCCAGCTGCATTGCCATCGAGTTGGCTTTAGGAGTGTTGTTCGCATTGAAGACCTCAATGGCATCTGCCAAAACGCACTGGTCTTTCACCGACCTGGCCTTTTTCGAGAAGGGGTGTGATGCTACTGCTATTCCCCCTGCGCTGTGAATCTCCTCTATTGTTTCCGCGACTTGAAGCCCCTTGGGAATGTTGTCTCTTACTCCGATTGCAAGAATGTGTCCCGCAGCGCTTGTCACCTCAATGCCGGGGATTACGATGAATTCTGGATAGTTTCTGGCCAGTCTCTGCCCTACGAGTCCACCTTTGACACTGTCATGGTCTGTTATGACCAGTCCCCTCAGACCTCGCGATATGGCTGCCTCAATCATTTCCTTGGGAGTGTTGAGCGCGTCGAAGCGACGTTTCCTCCGGTTACTATACACAGTGTGACAGTGGGTTTCCCATCTCATCGGTATCGCACCATAGCCAAGTCCGTGGGCCGGGACAATCCTGCACGTCATCATCCTTCACTGTGTTAAGGTTCCTCCGTAGTCTTGTCGGTCCCTCCCTGCCGCAAAATGTCTTATTCTCAGGACCCATGGACTCTGGTGTTGGTATGTCGCGTATGATCAGGTTTGGATGTATTGCACCGCACGGTGCCGAACTGATTCCGTCACTTGCAAATCGACAGAGCCTCGCCTCGTTTCAAAAAACGAGAGACGGGATGCGCATACTTGCGTTGGAGGTTGCGAAAGCAAGACCGGACACTGTTATCATTGCGAGCCCTCATAGCCTCAGGCTTTTTCGTCGCATAGGAATCATTACGGCGGAAAATTCCTCAGGGACCCTTGCAACTTTACCCAATAGATCAGTGAAGCTCAAAGCCAAGTGTGATGTCGTTTTTGCGAAGAGGCTCCTAAGGGTTGCTGAAATGCGGGGACTGCCGGTCGTCGGCGCTAATTATGGCACATCAGAGGGTAAGGGCTCTGATATGCCCATGGACTGGGGGACCCTCATTCCTCTCTGGTTTATCCTCAAAGAAACGGGGCTCAAAGCAAAAGTTGTCATTGTGACGCCGTCTAGGGAGATAGCTTTGGGACAAAATGTCTTGTTTGGCCAGACAGTCGCACGCCTCGCAAGGAGAACTCCTGGAACGCAAGTATTCGTGGCAAGTGCGGACCAGGCTCATACACATTCCAAAACTGGGCCTTACGGCTTCAGTAGAGACGCTTCGAAGTACGACGGAACGGTTGTAAGAGCGATAAGGGAGAATCGCTTGCGTGACGTTATTCGCTTAGGCCCGAGGATGGTTGAGCGGGCAAAACCGGATAGCCTGTGGCAAATCGCGATGCTGGTTGGTGCCATGGGGACAGTGGGAATGCGTTCTGAGTTGCTGTCATACGAGGTTCCAACGTACTACGGGATGATCTGCGCAACGTTCGCTCGAATGCAGAATTAGACAGGAAATGAACATTTTTGCAGTTCTCCGGGAGAAAGAACCAGAATTACACCGCCCGGAGTCTTCCAGGCTTGAAAAATCCCCTGAATCCTCAAAGCATCAAGGAATACAATAGATTTAAATCATAAAGTGCGGTTTGTATGCGATAGGTGAATTCAGGATGGCTAAGCCTAAAAAGAAGAGCAAGAAATAGCCGTAATCGCTTATTGTTCCGAAGTTCTAGCTCATTTCACCCTTTTTTTTATCTCTAATGGGCTTCTTCCAGAAGGTCGCTATCTACTACTGCAGGCAGGTTTCTCGAGTATCTTAGCTCGTGTATCAAATGCTTCGATTGAAGGGACCGCCCGCTTGCTCTATGCCAGGTAGAGGACCAAATACAAGGATCGGGAAAATGGGAAGGCTGGCTTGAATATTTCGATATTGTTCGGTAGAAAGTCCACTACCAAGGAACCTTAGTAGTATGTCTTTCGAGGATTTAAGTTCGTTGGAAGTCTTTTCCTAAGAAAAGTCCGGGAGTATTATATCGGAATGGTGGGGGGCTCTTTCGGGCGTAATGGGGAAACAGTCGGTGCGAACTCGAAAGTTCATGCAGACACTCGACGTAAGGCTCTACACTGAGCTTGACAGGGTAGCGAAGAGCAGAGGAATAACAGTTCAACAGCTTCTGAGGGCCGTTGTTGTCCCCGAATGGTTCAAGCAGGAAGACCCTGAGAAGTCAAAAGAGATCTTGAGACGGCTTTCGAAATTGCATCGAAGGCAGCGGACTCGACGGGTCGCCCCGAAAATTAGCGCCTGAATACTGTCGTCTCTCCGTTCGCCTCACGTCGTGCGCGTCTATAGGGGTCATATTCATTTTCTGGTTGTATGGGTGATGCGTGGTTGAGGTCTCAACTCCGACCCGCCGACGTAGAGTGCGGTTTCAACGAGTCTAACTGCATAAGCCCATTCGTTGTCGTACCAGGCCAGGATGCGGACGAGATCACCGGTAGTGGACGTTGAGGGAGCATCGATTATGGAGGAATGCGGATTCTTCTTGTAATCAATTGAGACCAACGGTTCTTCCGAGAGTTCGAGTATTCCTTGAAGTTGGCCGTGGGAGGCGTCTCGATAGGCACGGTTGACCTCCTTGCTGGTCACAGGTTTCCTTGTCGAGGCAACAACGTTTAGGAGGGACACGCTCGAAGTAGGTGCCCTTATCGCGTTGCAAACAACTCTGCCCTTCAGTTCAGGAAATATCCGGTCAATGGTGCTAGACGCTCCAGTCTTAGTCGGGATTAATGATTGGCCGGCGGCTCTGGCCCTTCTGAGGTCTTCATGGGTGCTGTCTAGCAAACGCTGGTCGTTGGTGTAGGCGTGGACCGTTGTTGCGAAAGCGTTTTTGACACCAAAGCTGTCGTTGAGAACCTTGAGGGTAGTGGCAAGACAGTTTGTTGTACAAGAGCCCATCGATATTATGCGATGCTCTTTAGGATCGTAGTCATCCATGTTGCAACCTGGGATTAGGGTGACATCGGCTTCCTGGGAAGGAGCGCTTACGATGACTCTCGGTGCTCCTGATGATATGTGGGCCTGTGCTTTTTCACGTTCTGCGGCCTTGCCGCTACAATCCAAGACCACGTCAATGTTGAATGCGTTCCAGTCCACTTTGGACGGGTCTTGCTCGTTCAGACACGGAATTCTCTTGCCGTGAGCGCGAATCGCGTCTGGTTCCCAGTCAACATCAAACGGGAGGACTCCGTATGTTGAGTCGTACTTTAACAGGTGAGCAAGTGTGCGCGGGTTGCCGGGGGAGTTTATGGCGGCTATTTCAAGACCGGGTTTGGGCTTTTCGAGGAGAACTCTGAGCGTGCACCTTCCTATCCTGCCGAACCCACTTATCGCTATCTTCACAAGTGCTCGCCTTGAATCGTGCTGGCTAGTAAGAGTCGGTTTACAAACGGGCTATTAAACATCAACCAACGGGGATATAGTTCTACGAGTTGAGTATACCTACAGCTATACTTCGGCATCCAGCTGTGACCTTGCTTAAATTGAAGGGCGAGCAACCTATCTTAGGGGTCAGTTGACAATACCTCGCCAGACCATCGCTCATTCGCTCCTACTTCTGGCCATCGTCATGGTCCCTTCCGGAGCGCTCGGTTTCACCAATCAGGCTTATGGTGCAACCTCTCCCACGACCTCGTTCACTTTCGCAGCCGGGGGAGACATTGGTACCCCGAACCAGGGAGCGGCCGCGGTAAGCCTAAGTTACCTAGCGGCGACCAACCCAGACTTCTTCCTCGCCCTTGGAGACCTAAGCTACGACCGTTCGGTCACGGGAGGCATGTGGTGTAACGAATTCAAGGAACAGTACGATCACATAGAAATCATAGCCGGGGCGCATGACACTGGAGAGTTTCCTCCGAACGCTACGGACTCAACGCGCAGCTTTGAGAAATTCGTAAACAATTGTCCGTTCACATCTCCCAATGGAGCTCGAGTCCAGCCGAGCCCGCTGTGTCCCACTGTACCTATTGTGGTATCTTGCTATGGAAGAGAGTATTATTTTGACTATCCCAGTTCCGCACCTATTGCAAGGTTTATCATGCTCTCGCCGGGCGTATTCAACATAACTGGGGGTTGTCGCTCTCCATGTGTTGTTCCAGCACCTGGAATCACGTGCAATCCTCTGAATCAGAATCGAACCGGTCCCGGCGGCTACGACTGCTGGCCATACGCGAAGGGTGACCCTCACTATAATTGGGTCAATGACACCATTAACGATGCTAGGAACTATTATCCATCGATAAGATGGACGATAGTTGGAATGCACAAGCCTTGCCTAAGTGCAGGCAAGGAAAACTGTAGTATTGGACAAGATATCTTCAACCTCCTTCTTCTCCAGCACGTTGACTTGGTCTTAGAGGGGAACGATCATGCCTATGAAAGGAGCAAACAACTCTCGTTAGGCAACGGAAGCTGCAGCACTACAATACCATACATCATTGGCCCAGGCAAAAACAATTCCTTCGTCGCCTACAACCCTGACTGTGTGGTGGATGACAGTTCGAACGGATTTTACAAACCGCAAGTCGGAACTACTCTGATCATTCAAGGCAATATGGGTAGAGGGAACGAGGTCGATGACAGCTCCAAAAATCCGTACAATGCAAATGAACAGCCCTACTTCGCAAGATTGATGGGCAACAACACTGTAGGCTTTGGGCACGGCTTCGTCAAGTTTACAGTGTCTGCGAGTGAAATTCGCGTTCAGACGGTCTTCACGGGGACTGCGCAGGATGAATTCAGAATAACGCAGCCTCCCGTACCCTTTTTCTCACGGTCGCCTATCAACCCCTCCATAGCAGAGGCAGTGACCTTCAGAGCCACAGTGCTGGGCGGCCTCGAGCCATATTCATACAGTTGGGATTTTGGGGATGGTTCCGCACTAACTGGAGCGATCGTCCAGCACGTTTTCAGCAACCCGAGACAGTATACTGTGACGCTTACAGTCGACGACTCGTCAATGGAGAGTCGAACCGTGCAGAAGATTGTTGCTGTCGGCTCTTGGAATGCGGTTGTCAATTGCAGTCCGGTACTGACGACTATCGAGGAAATCATCGGACCTAAGGGGATCAATAGAAACTCAAGCGACCCCAACTCCATAGGAGCCGATTACACTGGCGGAGGATTCCAACTCGTGCCAAACTTACAGTACAACCCACAGTCCCCTGCGAACCCAACCATTTGGCCCTTTTACAAGAGGGCAGTTAATCTTCCGCCAGACTGCGCTTACGGGGGGATACCTGCATTTGTCGAGCTACACAATGTGGGTGTTAGAACTGTCGGCACCAGTGATTGCAGTTACTCCTTTGATGTTTCCAACGGTGGCGCGCTATACCCGAATGGCTGGCAGAGCTGCGTTACGGCGTTCAACCTTGAGAACTGGAATTATACAGCGTGCCCTATCTGTTACATGCACCGGGTCTACGGGTATGTTGACAGGGATTGGAACGCGTCTGGCGATGCTCCTTACCCAGCCCCCACCAGGGGCGAAAGGATTGACGTTCAAGGATTCATCTATTGGGAGTACAGCTCCCTAACCACCCCTTGGCACTCGTATTCTGGATGGGAACTACTTGTTACCGGTTGGAGGGTTTCTCAGCAAAACCAGACACAGCCACCCAACTCGCCTTCCACAAGGGCACCCGGATTCTCGGCCCTGGTCATATACGTAGGGCTGGCCGTTTCATTCGCGGCGGCATTTGTGGGAACATTTGTTCTCGGGACCCTTTACGAGAAAAGGAAAGCAAGGTCAGGAAGGCAACGCGAGGAATCACGTCCAACCCCGAGCCTGGAAACTGTACGGCCGGGCTAAAGGCGTCACATAACCCTCAAAGTAATAAGCCCCCCGAGCGGCCCCAAAGACACCTACGAGCCGGGCGACGGTTTCCGCTGGGACCCGGTAACGCATGCAGAGATACTGTACAGACCCTCGTCCACCCTTCGACCGTCAACAGCCAGCCCCAGCAGAACTAGCCTGCAGTGGCATCCCGTACACTCACCGCGTCATCAGGCAGGGTCGAAATGGACACTGGGGCCCACAACTTCGACAATCTTCGCAGTCACCTTATACAGCGTCCTCTACATCGTCGGCAGGACCCGCACACAGCTCAGAGTGTTCGACTCCTGGGGGACGCCGGTTCGGTCATGGTCTCACCGCGCCGGTGCCCTGCTGGCCTTCTTCTGCCCGCGGGCCAGCCAGCGGCCTTTGCCCGAAGGGTGCCGAAAGTAGACGACAGTCGACTCTCCAACCTTTATCAACGGTGGCACCTAGCTGTGACGGAGACCACATGAACAAACCTTCAAGAAAAACAACAGCCATCATTCTCATTCTGGCAAGCGTCTCAACCGCGGTCCTCCCGGCGATCAGTCCGGTGCAGGCACCACAACTTCTTGTGGCCGACTTCATCTGGTCGCTCACGGGTGTCAGAACCGTTACCTTCAGTAGCAGCACGAGCGGGGGCACATCACCCTACTTTATCGAGTGGACTTTTGGAGATGGAGGAACTGGCCAAGGAAGCCCGGTCATTCACCCATACGCGGCGGAAGGCAGTTACGCAGTGAACATGTCAGTTCTAGACTCCGCGAACAACAGAGCCTTCAAGGTTCAGACGGTCACAGTGACCAACTACACGCCGGGATCCTTCGCCGTCGCAGGAGACATCGGTCCGGTGGGCAGGCCGAACGACGTCTCTAGACAAAGCCTCCTCAGACTCGGCAACACCACAGGTCTCAACTTCTTTCTAGCCGACGGCTACCTCGCGGGCGGCTTCTATTACCGAAACGAGGCCGCGTGGTGCAGCGACTTCCAAGCCCACCTGCCTCAGGGCACCGGGCTGGTTATAGTCGCGGGAGAAACGGACACCGGATGGACAAGCGTTCCATTTGACGACATCATCTATGATACTAACGGCAACGGCGTCTATAACGTGGGGTCCGACACTCTGCTGTTCAACGGATGGGGAGGTTCCTCGAAACTGGCCGGGCCTAGTGACGGGAGCCCAATCGCGACAGACTCCAGGCTTGTCTACGTGGACAGCAACTCGAACCACCACTGGGACCAGGGTGAGGCCGTGGTCTACGCCTACGACGGCGCGAACACCGCTATGCGAGACTATTATCCGGTTATGGTAGGCCCCATCTCGTCCGTCGGAAGCACAATGTCCTCGGACAGCAAGATCAGGTATTTCCAGCGCGACAACAACGCGTTCTACGTCAGGCCCCAGTCCAACAACGACTACGAGCAATACGTCAAGGGTTGCGGGCCCTACTTTCCCCCGTCCTCCGTCGTGCCGGGAGGTTGGGTCGGTAGTGGCATCAGCTGCTCGAACGACCCCACATTCAACACCTTCCCGAGCTGCTACGGGCGTGAATACTACTTCGACTGTTGCGGAACGGTTCCGCAGCTGCGGATAATCGTCGCCAGCCCCACCGTCCAGAACATAACCGGGAAAATGGGAGGGCTATTCGGCACCTGCGCCACTGGCGTCTACGTCTGTACTTGGACCTATCAGAAAAGCACCGGCAACTCGTCACTGACGGAGCAGGTTGCCCACTACAACTGGGTGGCCTCGACGATACAGGGCGCCTACATTGCCGGACTGCCATACACCATGGTGGTCACCTTCGACCAGTGCCTCAGCGTCTCCGGCGAGGAGTGCGGACAGGGCTACCATCATCAGTCGAGTATCAGCGATGGAACTCTCGAAGCGGACCTTCTCAACCTTCTCCTGAACAACCAGGTCGGAGGCCACCGGCTCACCTTCCTAGTGAACGCGGAGACGAACTCATACGAACGCTTCTATCCGCTCGCCGTGCACCCCAACACGGCCGACAGTGACGGTTTCGGATGCCTCTACGATGGAATGAGCAACCATGGAATCACGACGACACGCCGCTACTTTTACGACTCGCCCGTAGACACGTTCCCCATCTTCAACCCCGCTTGCTTCGCCAACCCCACCGCTCCCGGAGCGCCCTACTCGAGTTGGCCGGGGCTGGCCGGTTACGGGGTCTCCCCGATAGCCGCTGCAACTTTCGGACAGGCCTTTCACAGCGCTGATAGCACAGGAGAAATCCTCGTCAAGGACACTAACGGAAACGGGTTATACGACCTTGGAGAACCCTACATCGCCGGCCCGCAACCTGTCCCCGGCACAGCCCTAACAGGCTCCCAGGGCACCAACACCCACCTCGGTTTCATAGACTCCAACGGCAACGGCCAGTGGGAACC
>Ga0066710_100000123_pt1 | contig 35432 bp, 29 predicted proteins | sample GraSoiAngelo_159_FD_79666 | JGI IMG/M metagenome (GOLD analysis project Ga0066710, IMG submission 79666) | Grasslands soil microbial communities from the Angelo Coastal Reserve, California, USA - 14_1009_16_40cm | ecosystem: Environmental > Terrestrial > Soil > Grasslands | place: USA... | reverse complement strand
GGGGCAGGGTCTGCCACTAATCAACCCCAAGGCCAATACTTCGAATTGCGCAGCCAGGATTCGTCTCCGTCCTTTGCGGCGTCTGGTATCATCATTCTTTGGGACCCCATGCGGCCTGAACGCATTCCGCTGTTTCCTCTGAACGTCGTCCTTCTCCCCGGCGCTGAAATGCCCTTGCATATTTTCGAACCTCGTTACCGCCAGATGGTGAAAGACTGTCTTGGGGAAAAATCTGAATTCGGCATGCTCCTCTCTCTTCCCAAAGGCGTTGCGCGCGTTGGTTGTACTGCCGAAATCCTCGACGTCGTAAAGCGCTACGAAGACGGCCGGATGGATATCCTCACGGCCGGCCGCGCTCCATTCCGCGTGGTCGAGCTATTCACCGAAGACCCACTTATGGAGGGCCACGTCGATTACCTGGAAGACCGGGAAACTCCTGGCAACCCCTGCGTCCGGCGTGAACTCGTGGAGCTTTTCGAGGCCTGCCATACGCTCATCTTCGACGATTATCCAAAAAATCTGGAAGGCGCCGCGACCGAGGATCTTTCTTATCTCGTTGCAGCCGCGCTGCCGATGGACCTATTGTGGAAGCAGCAGATCCTCGAGCTTCGCTCAGAAGCGGACCGCCAGGAGCGTCTGGTAGCGTATCTTCGTGAATGGGCGCCACATCTACAGAAGTCAGAGGCCCTACGACAGCGCGCGGGCGGTAACGGACATGGATTGAATTAGCTTGTGGCGGCCCGATTTTGTCGGGACGCGGAACGGGGTCCTATGACGATAAGCACATCAATGCAATCTTCAGCACATTCCAAACCGCGTACACTGGGTGAGCTAAAGCGCATTCCCGATTTTGATCCGCACGGCGCTTCGCGCTCCGTCAAGGATGAACTCCGCCGCAATCTGCTCCGCGCCATCGAAAAGGGCGAGACGCTCTTCCCCGGCGTTCATGGCTATGAAGACACTGTCGTCCCGCAAATCGTCAATGCCCTGCTCTCTCGCCACAATTTCATCCTCCTCGGCTTGCGCGGTCAGGCCAAGAGCCGCATTCTCCGCGGGTTAGTCAACTTGCTCGATCCAGAAATGCCCGTCGTTGCAGGCTGCGAAATCAACGACGATCCCCTGAAACCCATATGCCGCGCATGTCGTGAAAAAATCGTCGCCGACGGCGACGATACTCCCATCTCCTGGATGCCGCGCGAAGATCGCTTCGTCGAAAAGCTCGCTACGCCCGACGTCACCATGGCCGACATTATCGGCGACGTCGATCCCATCCGCGCGGCCCGCGGCGGCCGCGACCTCTCTGACGAACTCACCATCCACTATGGGCTTCTCCCACGCGCCAATCGTGGCATCTTTGCCATCAATGAGCTGCCGGACCTCGCCGGAAAAATTCAAGTCGGTCTTTTCAACATCATGCAGGAAGGCGACATTCAGATTAAGGGCTATCCCCTCCGCCTCCCGCTCGACGTGCTCCTCGTTTTCACCGCCAATCCCGAGGATTACACGGCGCGCGGAAAAATCATCACGCCGCTGAAAGATCGCATCGGCGCCGAGATTCGAACGCACTATCCCGCCAGCATCGAAGAAGGCATGACCATCACAGCACAGGAAGCCTGGGTGGGCCGCGATTCCGGCAAAAAGATCGAAGTTCCTCAGTACCTGCGCCAGGTCGTGGAAGAGATCGCCTTCCAGGCGCGCGAGGACAAGCGCGTGGACCGCCGCTCCGGCGTCAGCCAGCGTCTCCCCATCACCACGCTTGAAAGCCTGGTCAGCAGCGCCGAGCAACGTGCCGCTCGCACCGGCGAAAAGTCCGTCGTCGCCCGCGTCGCCGATGTTTACGCCGCCCTCCCCGCCATCACCGGCAAAATGGAGCTTGAATACGAAGGCGAACTCAAAGGTGCGGACTCCGTCGCCCGCGAACTCATTCGCTCGGCTGTCGGCCGCGTCTTTAGCAAGCACTTCACCGACGTAAACTTCCAGCCGGTGATTCAATGGTTCGAATTGGGCGGCGAACTGAAGCTTCCGGACCTGGCAACAACCAGCGAGCGCCATCAGCAGCTCTCGAAAATCCAGGGTCTCATTGAGCACATCGGCAGACTCGGCGTTCAGGATCGCAAAGACGCCGGCGCCGCCGCAGCCGCCGCCGAAATGATCCTCGAAGGTTTGTGGGCCCATCGCCGCATCGGCCGCAGCGAAGAGCGCGGCTACTACGGCGAAAAGCCGAAACAACCCGATCAACGCGAGCGCGAAGCTCCCGGCCGCCCCCCGCGAAGGCAATTTAATTGACAGGTGTTGTGTTTGCGCCTGTCATGCTGAGCGAAGCGAAGGATCTCAACGATGACTTCTAACAACGCCACGCGGCTTAGGTGGCAATCATGAAATTCATCCGCTACGGCAAATACGTCGGCGAACCCGCCGACGCTGTCGACCTCGAAGAACTCATCAAACGCCTCGGCGATTTCTTTCTTCAGAGCGGTTTCGAATCGCAATTCTACGGCATTTCCCAGATGGATCCCGAGCGCTCCATGGAAGCTCTCCGCGAAGCCATCCTCCGCGCGTTGCAACAAGGCGACTTGCTCCGCGAAGACGCGATGAGCGACGAACTGCGGGAAATGCTCCGGGATCCCGATGCCATGAACAGCCAGTCGGTGAAGGATCTCCTCGATAAGCTCACCGAACGCCTCGCCAACGAAGGTTTCATCAATCCGCAGCAGCCTCCGCAAGTCACGCCGCCGCCGCAAACTTCCGCCCGCGGCCAGCTCGGTCAGCCGCACGAACGTCAACCCGAAGCGCGCTTCGAAATCACGGACAAAACCATCGATTTTCTAGGCTTCAAAACGCTGCAGGATCTCCTCGGCTCACTCGGCCGCAGCAGCTTCGGCCGCCACGACACTCGCGACCTCGCCACCGGCGTCGAATCTGGCGGCGCTTCACGCCACTACGAATTCGGCGACACCCTTAACATGGACATCAGCGCCACCCTCTTCAACGCCGTCCGCCGCGAAGGCGCCAAGGTCCCCATCGAAATGACCTACTCCGACCTGATGGTCCATCAATGTGAGTACCAAAGCTCCTGCGCCACCGTGGTCCTTCTCGATTGCAGCCACAGCATGATTCTCTACGGCGAAGACCGTTTTACTCCTGCCAAGCGCGTCGCCATGGCCCTCTCGCATCTCATCCGCACGCAGTATCCAGGTGACTCGCTTAGCCTCGTCCTCTTCCACGACTCGGCCGAAGAAGTTCCTCTCAGCGAACTCGCCCGCGTCCAGGTTGGCCCGTTTTACACCAACACTCGCGAGGGGCTGCGGATGGCACAGCGCATCCTCCTTCGCCAAAAGAAAGACATGCGCCAAATCGTCATGATCACCGACGGTAAACCCTCCGCCCTCACCCTCGAAGACGGCCGCATCTACAAAAATGCTTTCGGCCTCGACCCGTTCGTCGTCGGCCAAACTCTCGAAGAAGTGAACAAATGCAAGCGTGCTGGCATCATGATCAACACCTTCATGCTCGCCAGCGACTATTCCCTAGTCCACTTCGTCCAGAAAATCACCGAAATGTGCCGCGGCAAAGCCTACTTCACGACGCCCTACACCCTCGGCCAATATCTCCTCATGGACTACATGTCCCGCAAAACCAAACAAATCCACTAACCGCTTCTTCGATTTTGTAGTGGCGGGTCTTCAGACCCGTGCTTTCACTTTTCTGCTCCGCTCCTCCCCTTCAGACGCGAGGCTTTTCAGGTTTGTCCCCTTCTCTTATGTAGGGGCACGATATATCGTGCTCTCTTGCAGCGGCGACTCTACGTCGCCATCTTCATCTCCCCCTAAGCCTGGTAAATTCTCCCCTGCCCGTACAGTCCGCGAACGTCTCGACAGACGCCCCAAATTTAAGATATTGGTTCTGTAACCATCCCAGCCCTCGGAGAGGTTCGCATGAGAGATTTCTCGACCGTTCTTTCATCAGCCGCGCTGTGTTTTTTCCTAGGTTCCTTTTCTGGCCCGACGCAAGACGCAAAGGACGCGTCAGCCGCGCCGTCTCCTCGCTGGTACAACCCGACAAAATACAATCCGCTCAAATTGTTCAAGCGTGGCTCGAAATCAGCCAACGATCAGTTGGCCTCGAATGGCGACATGGAAGCAAGATTAACGCATCAGTTGCAAGTTCAAGGAATCTTGCCGCAAGGCAAGAACTTGCAGGACCTGTGTTCGGCTTTTAGAGAACTACCTGAGTGCGTCGCCTCGCTCCGCGTCAGCCGCACCTTGCAGATCGACTTCACCTGCTTGAAATGGGATGTGACTGGCGTGAAGCCCAAGCCCGTTGCCGATTCGTGCGCCGGCCCTGCGGGCGGCAAAGCCATGGGTCTTCACAGGGCTATTGATCTCCTAAAGCCGGACTCCGACGCCAAATCGGAAGCAAAAGGCGCTCTGAAAAGAGCCCACGAAGACATCAAAGACGCAGGCGAATAGCTCTCGGTGAGGCTCGCCGGCCCTGGACGGCGTCGTAGTAGAAAATCTTCATCTCCGAGAGATCGGCCCTGGGCTCCGCCAGCGTATCTGCACTTACGCGCTTCATTCCAAAAATATAGTGCTCATAAGTGCTCATGTAGACGCATTATAGCTGTTTTTTTTCAAGCGATTGCGCACTCTTTACCCAAAACACGCGGGGTGGGGCGACCCCTTTGCATTCGCGTTCCGTTCCTCCCGCGCTTTGCGGCGTTCCACTTTCTTGCGCTACACTCGAGCGATGGGAATTCTGCGGCGGCTTTCACGCTGGATGGGAAAACAGGACCACATGACCCACATCATTGCCGGAAACATCGCTCCTGGATTCTCTCTGAAGGCTCTCGACAACCAGCAATACTCGCTCAGCACCCTCATGGAACGCGGCCCCGTCGTCGCCGCCTTTTTCAAGATCTCCTGCCCAGTTTGCCAATTCACATTCCCCTTCCTCGAACGCCTCTACAAACACTACGGTGGTGACAATGCGACGTTTCTCGGGATTTCCCAGGACGATACAAAATCCTCACAGAAATTCGCGAAGGAGTACAGCATAACTTTTCCAATCCTGACCGACGACGACCACGGCTATGTGGTCTCCAACGCGTACGGACTGACCAATGTGCCCACAATATTTCTCATCGACACCGATGGCACTGTGAAAGTGAGTTCGATGGGTTTTGACAAGAAGGACTTGGAGAAGATCGCCGCGGAACTTGCCGAGCGCAAGAAAATATCCCTGGCGCCCCTCTTCCGTCCAGACGAGATAGTTCCAGCCAACAAACCGGGATGAAGCTCGAAGAACTAGGTCCGGTCGGGCCGAAAGAGTTTTCAGTTTTCGGTACAGAGAAGAATGAAAGTGGAGTTGAAGGGATTGCGCAGAACACGGTACCGAGAATTGCGGCGAAGCTAGGACTGGGGAAAAAGGAAGGCAGTTAGCCGAGGCCGGCTTCCAGGATTTCTTTCTTGTGTTTCGGCGGATGCTTGCGTTTGTCCGGAATGACGCGCGTAACCGCCGGCGCAAGTCCGGACTTCCGCGCCGCTCGCCGCGCCTCCGTACCTTTGTTCAAAATCTTTTTTCGCTTCCGTTTCACCCGAGGCTCAGTCCGCAGTCAATTCCCAATCACAAAAAACTAAAAGCTGAACGTCGCTTGCAGATCAATGCGCCGGTTCGACGTCGACTGCGAAAAGGGCTGGCCGGCGAGTCCATTCGAAAGTCCGAAAAGTGATGAACTCAAATTTCCGACCGGCGTCGCCAGGTTCACGTGGTTAAAGATGTTCCGTGCCGCGACGGAAAACGTCAAGCTGTAGCGATGATTCGAAATGTTGCCGTCCGGTCCCCCGGGGCCGCGTCCGCCAAAACCACCGCGCTGTCCCGGCGGTCCGCCCGGGCCCCGCCCGAAAGTGCCGCCGGCGCCTGGACCGCCACCAGCACTCGTGTTTGTCGCTTCCGATTTTTTTCCAAAACCAAATGACTTACTCAATCTGAGGTTCAGAGTAAATCGTCCCGGTCCGGTCAGAGAATTGACGGACACAATCTTCTCGCCGGGCTGCGGATTCGAATCAAAACATCCGTACGGTGTTTGCTTCACGGTTGGCGATGTTGACGGGCAAGTCGCAAACGCGGCGCGCTGGTTGAATAAAGAATCGCCGAATGGGTCCAGCCCAGTCGTGACATTGAACGGGCTTCCGGAGCTGGCGATCATGAACGGGCTCAGGCGAAATGCATACGGCAAACCGGCGGAACCGCCGATAAATACGCGATGGCGAACATCAAATGCAGCGCGGCCGAAATCTTCGCTCGGATCGTATGGATTCGACGGAAAATAGCCTGAGCCCCCGGTGTCACTTTTTGCGTAGTTCAGGGAATAGTATCCAAAGGCGGAAACCTTCGTCCCCATTCGAATGCTGCTGTTCACGATGAGCTGGTTCTGCCTGAAGATGCCGTCCGATTCGAACTGGAAGATATTGCCTTGATTCGGCAGCGGGCGCTGTCCGTTATTTGCGGGGTTAGGCGCATTGATGTTATTCGTGAAAAATGCGTGGACGCCGCGCGCGTTCAGATACGTAACGGTTAGATTCGCGGACTTGCTGAGCTGGCGCTCGATGCTCACACCTGTTTGCATGGTGTACGGCGTTCGCAAGTGTAAATTGCGGTCATAGATTGTCGCGGGGGCGCCGGAATGCTGGAGCTGGCTGACGGGCGGAGTATTGGTCAAATAAAAGTTGGGATTATTCACGATGAACTGTTGCTGAATGAGTCCGTTGAGGCGCTGTTGCTGCGCCACCAAGTCATAGCCGAACCGGTCATAAAACATTCCAAAGCCGGCGCGAAGCACCGTCTTGGGAGGATTCTTCGGGCTGCCGCCAATGCCCCAGGCCACTCCCAGCCGCGGCGCAAAGTCGGCATGATCCGGGATGTTGTTCTGAGTTTCGAAACGGAGACCATAACTAAGAGTAAGATTGGGACGGACGCGCCAGTCATCCTGAGCATATAAGCCCGCGTCAAACCAATTCACGCGAACGGTCGGATTCCCCACGGGGCTGGCGCTCACGGAATAATCGGTCGGTCCATATCCGCAAGCGATCAGACTCTGCACGCTCTGTCCGTTCGCCAAGCCCATCACCAACTGCTGGTATGCCTCGATTCCTGTGAGCTGCCCGCTTGGGCCGGGGCAAGACGCCGCCGGAGGGGGAGTTACCCTGCTTCCGAAGGAAAGGGCTCCGTTGAAATTGGCGGTTGCGAAGTCTTCGTTGCGGTTCGCGCGCGCCCTTGCTCCAAACTTCACGAAGTGTTTGCCTGCGGCCGTGGAAGTGTAGTTCTGGAGCTCGTAGCGATCGAGAGTGTCATTAAGCACGCCTTGAATATTACCGCCAGAGGTGAACGCGCCTTGAATTTGAATCGTGGGCGTGCTGCTGACTGGAGTTTGCATCTCGGTCGTCCGAAGGAATTGGAACCGGGTCTCATTGATGATCTTTGCGTTTATAACCTGGGTATCGCTGATTTGCATGGTATGTTCGGCGTTGACCACGTTGAAACCTTGATCCGCCAGATTGAACTGCCCGGTGCCTTCGTTCTCATCGGTGTTATAAAAATACTGGTAACGCGCCGTGAGAGTGTTTGTGGGCGTCAATTGGTAATCGAGGCGCGGGCTGATGTTGTACCGCCTGCCTGGATTCGGCACGATATCGCTAAACTGAACGATCTGAAACGTATGGGGATCCACGGATGGCGTGTTGACTATCTTGAGGTCGATGACGTCGCGGCCCTCGACGCTGAAGAACAGCGAGGCCTTTTTGCTGAGCGGTCCGCCGATGTTTCCACTGTACTGTGTCGAATGGTTGCCCGGGGGCGCCATTCCGGGCGGCAAAGTTCCAAAAGGATTCCGCGCGTTAAACGCAGCGGTGGTTCCGGAAAGGTATGCCTGCCCGTGAAATTGGTCCGTTCCAGGCTTGGTGAGAATCTCGATTCGTCCGTGGCCGAGTTTGTCATACTCCGCGGAAAATGGATTCTGATTGATGCGGATTTCACGAATGGAAGCTTTGGGAGGGAGTGTGCCGGCCGTAAAGCCGTCTATGTAGATCTGGCCGCCGTTAGGGCCTGCAGACGGTCCAGCAAGCGTTTGAAGTTCGGATTGCAGTTCATCAGGATCATCGGAAAGCGCATCGAGGGCCTTGCCTTGCATGACCACCATACCAGCATTGTTCGAAGGAGCAATGTCGACCTTCGAGGAGGAGTCCGAAACCTCCACCTTTTCCTCTTCCATTTGAATGAGGAGCCCAATATTCAACTGTTGAGTCTGCCCGGCAAGAATATGGACATCTTGCTGCGTGAAAATAGCGAAGCCCTTCGAGACAGCCTTTAGAGTGTACACCCCCGGAGCCAATCCCTTGAATTCGTAGAAACCGTCACGGTTGGTGGTGGTGTCCAGTGACGCGCCGCTTGCGCTGGTCAGACGGACAGCCGCTTTCGCAATCACTCCGCCCGAGGGATCCGTGACCACGCCATTCAGCCCGCCAGCAGGCGTCTGCCCATGCAAGTTCCCGCCAATCGGGATGGTCGACAGAATAAGAATTGAACTCAACAAAACAATTCGAACGGGCCGAAAACTCATCAGCTCTCCTAAGTAACTGTCATTTATCTTAAGGCTGCGCAGCATTACGGTGTAGCCGCTTCCCCGCCGCCACCGCTGCTGAGGCTCCATGGCGAAAGGATTGTGGACGGGTTGCTCTTGGGGGAAGCCTCCAGAATGGGCTCAACTCCGCCGAGCAGGGTAATCACAGTGGACACGCCGTTCGCCCCGCCCTCGGTCGCCACAACCATGACGGCGTCGCCCTTCTGCAAGTCCGCCAGCGTGGCGGCAGGCATGCGGGTAATCATCTGTTGCAGGTCGGCGCTGCTTCCGCCGCCGGGTCTTCCCGAGCCACCGGACACTGAGCCGCCGGCTGGAGGACCGGTGGGTTTCGTCGTTGACTCAGCGTTCGCGGCGGAGCCAGCGCCATTCGGACTGGGCGCGAGCGACTGCGCTTCGGTCGAAGTTCCTTTCAGTCGCGCCGCGATCCGCTGTGCCATCGGCGGAGGAAGTTTGCGCAACTGCGATTCCGGCGTGATTCTCACGATGATGGGTTTCTTTGAAACCAGATCTTGGACGGTGATGGCGCCCGCGGATGCGTCGAGCGCGGAAATTGTGCCGGCGATGTTTCGAAACGTGCCGGAGACGATTTCATCGGCAGTGAATTCGGCGCCATCGGCGTTGCGAGTACCGCGAGCGCGAAGCTGGTCACCCGGCTTGATTTGATCGAGCGGGGCGGGCTTCGCGTCATCAAACTTCACGGAATCCGAGGCATATCGGCGCAGGATTGTGTCTTTGGAAAGATGGATGGCAACGCTCCTTTTCTCGCCCGGGGTAGGCAGCGCAACGCTGATCGTGCTGCCGGCAGAATCGACGCTGGTTACTAGTCCTCCGAATCCGTGTTTTTGCCACTCTTCACGGTCGCGGGACTGTTTTTCCGCGATGTCCGCTTTCTTCATAGCGATAACCGAAGCGGTAACCACCGATTTTCCGTCATCGGCAAGCTTGCCGCGGACGAGAATACGGTCGCCCGTTTGTAAATCGGCCAAGGTGATCGGCATAGCGTCCTTCAGGTCTTTTTGACCGGGGGCCATGCGGATGAACTTCGTCGTGTCTTGCACCAAAATGTTCACGTCGCTTCCTGCATCGGTCGTCAACGTAATGGTATTCCCCGAAATCGTCTTAATCGTTCCAACCGGGCGGACGGCTGACTGCGTTTGCGCTGCAGGCACCTCCGCACCGTGAATAAGCAATGAATTTCCAGCGCCGAAGGTCAGAAAAGCTGCGGCGATCGAAACGACTGCTTTTCGCCTAGGCATCTCACCGAATGCCATGCTGGGCTCCTCACTCCCTCTTGGTCCTAATGTGATTCCATGCAGAGATTTTTGCACACTTTCAGGCACACTCATGCGTTTTCATGCGTCAACGATTAGACGTAGACCAGGCGGTAAGACGTTACATGGGCACGATTCTTGGAGTCGACAACTCGGTCGGGAGACGCCCAGCTAAGGCCCGTTGAGACCGAAGGGCCGACCGAAGCGAGTGGGAGCCGAAGAAATAGCGAATTTCTAAGTCCGGCAATTCAACGGCGTTGTACACACATAACGCGCTACCTGGAACAAATAGCATGGGGAAAGGCGTTCAGTTTCCGAACGGAACCTGCCGATCGCAGGGCATGAACGTTTCCTACGCCGCTTCAAAATCAGGGTCCTTGTTTGGGGGAAATGGCCCAGGGGGACGGAACGAACTCGGTCACGCCCTTGTGTTGGACGTCCAGACTTCGAAAATTACTTACGTCATAGGTACGCGCCAATTCTAATTGATGAGATCCACGGAGTTTACAAGCAATTTACGCGGTCCTTGCTTTCGCGCATTCAAGTAGATTGACGTTGCGACGAATGTGAGGTGCGAACGCGGTGAGTGCGTGAATCGAATCCGCATCATTCCGCTGCTAGGTGCTGCGCCCGCTTCCTCGCCGTCCCCCGAGCAGACTTCGTCCCCGCCGACCGCTGACTGGGAGGAGACCATGAAAACACAATCGCTTTATCCTGAGAATCTATTTCTGGCCCAAGAACCTTCAACGAGCGTACGAAAGAAAATGGCGGTGACGATTGCGATTCTAGCCATTCTAACGGTCTGCGGCTTCGTACTGTGGGAAGGCATTCAGATGGCCCTGCGTCAGACATCAGGCCACTCTTAACACAGCGGCCCGTGCTGATGTCGATAGGTTCTGGAACACCGGACTAGCCCACGAATCCGTTTTCCCCACATGGTCCAGCAGGCTCTTGTTCCAAAAGCCTGAGGTACGTTCCCGTGACGAGGCACACCCGGAATCCCGCGTTCATTGCGGGCCCCGAGGAAAGGGCAGCAGAAACTCACGCGCCACGCAGACATCCGCAACACGACAAACGTTTACGGCCGAACATGGACGAAAGCAAACGCCAAGCGCACTCCGCAAGGTCGTCTGCCTAGTCTACGGGAACAATTCTTGGATACATGATTTGATGTTGCGTCTGGCGGGTAGCACGGGCAAGATCGAACCGTGGAGAGAGCATTACAGTTAGAATTAGCCTTATACTGAAGATGAGAAGCGTGCCACCCATGGAATTCACGGCAAAGGTCGGCGCTAGCCTCGTCCCTTGCACGTCACCACAAGCCCAAAGATTCGCTCCCCGGGCGGAATGGAGGAGGTGAGACCCTCGAGGGGTGAAACTTGAGCGGCAGTCAGTCATTTACTTTTGCGATTCGAATTTGCTTGGCGCTTGGTTTGCTTTTCTGCGTCTACCTAGCGGGAAGCCGAGGGATTGCGGATTGGTATTTTCGTCAAGAGTCGCCAACCTTGGTTCAGGCCGCCATACTGTGGGACCGCGACAATCCGCAGTATTATGACGCGCTGGGCACCCTCACGCACTTTTACGGGAGCACCAAAAGCATAGACGCAAGCGTTGCGTTTTACGAGAGTGCAACACGCTTAGGTCGCTATGACGCTCACTTTTGGAGTGACCTTGGAGCGGCCTACGATTGGGCCGGGCGAACCAACGACGCGCTGAGTGCATTCAAGCGGGCCCTCCGGTTCTTTCCCAATTCGCCGGAAATCAACTGGAGATTCGCCAATTTTGCCTTACGGGCTCACAAGACCCCGGAGGCACTGCGCGCCCTTCAGGTCGTCCTCGCAGGAAACAGCCCCGCCCACCGGGACGTGTTCCGGCTGGCCGTAAGCGCGACGCGGGACGATCACGCGATTCTGGATATGCTTCCGCCCCAGGCGTCCGTATTCTTTGACTATCTGAACTTCGAAATGGACGCGGGTAACGTGACGGCCGCGGAACAAGTTTGGCTCCGTCTGCTCCAAATGAAATTGCCATTTGACCTCCGCCAGACGTTTCCTTATCTCGACGCGCTCATCCAACACCGCGAGCCCGGCCGCCTGGCCGCTGCGTGGTTTGCACTGGCTGACCGCTTCCCGGCGCGAATTGGCCCGCTTGTAAACGGCTCCAATTTGGTGGAAAACGGGAGCTTTGAACGCGACATTCTCGACGGGGGGCTGGACTGGCGTGTTGTCCCCGTCGATGGAGCCGTGGTCAGCATAGATTTCGAGGATGCTTTCGACGGATCTCGCGCGCTTTGCGTCGAATTCAATGGGAAACGCAACCTCGACTATGGACACGTATTTCAGTACGTGGCCGTCCAGCCGAACACACAATATCGGTTTTCCGGCGCTATACGCGTAAAAGGGATTACTACGGATAGCGGGCCAAGGTTTCAGCTGTTCGATGCTTTCGATATGGGGAAGCTATTCCTATCGACCGAAAACACCATGGGCACATCTGGCTGGTCCTCGCAGCAATTTGAATTCAAAACCAAGGCCGATACGCGATTACTGGTCGTGAGGGTCGCGCGACCCGCGAGCGAGAAACTTGACAACCAGGTCAGCGGCACCGTCTGGATCGACCGAGTCAGCCTCACTCCAGAAGACTAGCTATACCCTTTAGGATTCGGAAGGGTTCTTCGCGGCTCGAGCCACTGTAATTCGGGTCAGTGCAGGGTTTTACCGGATTGAAGGTAGTGTTGCGTAAACCTAAGATTTAAGTGAATGATGGCAGGTTTCTTGCAGGATTGCTGGTCCATGATTGCAGGGCATGCTGGGCACATTACATAGCGCGCGAAAAGCTCTCGGCGTCAAAGAACGCCGGGTCCGGACACGCACGCTTGTTACCCCCCCGATCTACGTCGACCTGGGGAAGGTAAACGGCGGTCTTATCTACAACATGAGTGAGGACGGCTTAGCCCTCTCTGCCGCAATGATTTTGGGTGGCGACGAGCTTATAAGCATGCGGATTCTATTGCCGGACTCCGGTGGCTGGATGGAAGCAACCGGACAGCTAACCTGGAAGAGTGGATCAAGAAAAACGGCGGGGATAAGATTCGTCGGCTTGCCCGAAGAAGCGCGCCAGCGAATCACTGATTGGCTTGCCGCCGAAAGCTCGCAGCGCGAACTTCAGCCTGAAGCAGAGATACTCTCAAGACCGCAACAACACAGCGTGGCTGACCGACCGGCAAGAACACCAATGTTCTCGTTGGCGGATCCTGTGGACTCCAGCACCGTCGAGGAAGAACGGGTCCCTGAGCCGAGCCTGCCGGAAGAATCTTCCGATCAACGGGCGGGCATTGTCGCGGAATACTCTCTGCAATCCACTCGAGCCGCGGCGGATAACCTAGCCGGCGGAGACAGTTCGGCCCAGCTTCGCGAACGCCGCGGCTATCCCCGGCAGCAGATCAGGCCCCTCAGTTACATCGAGCTAGGCCGGAACAACGGCGGCATGCTCCTTAACATTAGCGAAGGCGGCCTTGCGGTCACCGCGGCTATGACTCTGACCGAGGATGACCTCCCAACTATACGGATTCAATTCACGGGGTCGAAGGATGAGATCGAGGTCAGCGGCCAGATTGCGTGGATCAGCGAATCAAAAAGAGAGGCCGGGATTCGCTTCGTCAATCTGACGGAAGCAGCGCGCAAGATAATCGCCAGCCGGATTTCTCAGCTGGAGTCGCCGAGTGAACTTCAGGCGCAAAGTGCCAAGGTTCCCGGCGGCCCAGCAGTTCATCGGGAAGTACCGAAGATTCCCAACCTCAGAATCCTTGCGCCTGTGGATTCACCCCCCGGCAGCGTAGTTCAAGAGCACGGGCGGGTCTCGACTCCCCCGCCTCTTGCTGTGCCCGGTTTGCATGGTGACAATGTAGCGCCCACACCGGTTGCATCGGATGCCTTGCGTCCAAAGACCTTGGAGAAAAGCGAATTCAAACGCAAATCGACACCTGCAAATCATCCACTGACTTCAGAGAGAGGAGCCGAAAGACGGAGGAGACTTGCGGTGGCGGTCATTCTGTCCGGTGTAGCAGCTGCGGCAATAGGATGGATTGCAACGCCGCCGGCCGCCCGAAATGAAGCGATTGGATTCATAGGACAGAATACGGAAGGCCGAAATAAGCCCGCGGAGCTGAATAAGCCGCTTCCCGCCAGTGAGACTACAGATGTTCCCGCTGTCCGATCCGAGAATAGCGAGCCGCAAGCGTATGTGTTCGACCAGGTTCCTGCCGACCGCCCTGCGGCGAGTGGCTCCGAAGGGCACCTGGCACCTCCGCACGCACACAACGTTGAGCGCCGCCCTGATGCGAGGCCCGCTATTAATAGTACGGTTCGCCGCGCTGAGAGCACCTTGCCAAAGAGTCAGCCGGCAAACCCTCCCGAGCGCACTGCTGTCGCCGTGCCTAATCCAGCCATGGAGAATGCTCAAAGCCAAGTCGTGGAACCTTCGCCTGCTCAACCGACGGAGAGCACCGCCACGCCGGCAAGGAGCCTGCCCGCGAATGTTCCGAGTGGAACGGCGGCGGCTGAGGTGAAAGAGAAAGAAAGTCCGCCACCTCCTTTGAAGCAGCCCCCTGCTCCCGTGGCTCCGACGTGGTCGGTGGCGGTCAGCACTGATCCTTACCCATCGATCCGAATCCCCGAGGACATCACTTCGCAGAAACCGTCGAATGGAAGGAGCTTGCAAATCGGTCGCGCCATCTCGCATGTTGAACCGATTTATCCTGAGGACGCGAAGCGCCAAGGCATCGAGGGCACCGTCAAGTTACACGTTGTTGTCGGCGGCGATGGGTCCGTGCAGAGCGTCGAGCTAACAAGCGGCCCGGCTTTGCTTGCAAAGGCGGCAACCAGCGCGATTCGTGAATGGCGCTACGGACAAACATTGCTTGGTGGGCAACCCGTAGAAACAGAGCAAGATGTCGTAGTCAAGTTTCGGCTGGCGGGCCCGTCAAACCCTAAGAATTAATGTGGAGAAGCTTCCGATGCCGCGGGATCCCCAAAAGGGCCCCTCTAATCGATGTGCCGTGGTGACTCCATTGGATATTGAAACTCGGCCCGAGGTATTGCGGCGCAGTTTTGCAAATGGTTTGGAGGCGCGGGCGGCGTTTCAAGGTGAAGCGGGGCTAATGGATTGCTTTCCGCCGCCGTGGCTTAGAGCCGCCACAGTTCCGGCTGCTCCGGCAGCTGCCAGCCCGAGCAAACCCCATCCCGTATAGCTACCCCTAGCCTTTTGGGCTCTCGAAAATGATTTCCCGGAAAGTGATCTCCCGGAGGCAGCGGCATCCTGCACCACTGGAAACAATTGTCCGTTCGGGGCAACGCTCACGGACTGACCAACCTGGAGAAACTGTCCCGATGTTCCCTGCAAGGTTAAGACGCCCATGGCTCCGTCCGAACAAGTAACTAGGAAAGAACCATCCGGAGCCCTGTCAATTGACGCCAGTGCCGTATGCTCTTTGATGGAAGGAACCAATACGTCGTTTCCAATTCGCAGGGTGAACCCGTTTGGCCCGCTAACGGAATTCATCACCACCGCTCCAGCCTCCAGCTCAGCCGTATATTCGTATTTGCCGGAGAAGAGGACCTGACTGCGGGGGGAGAGTTTGAGCGAGCCTTTTCCGCTCATGTTAAAGGTCGCGGAGCCGGATTCCCCAGTACGCACTCTGTCGCCAGAAAAAATCGTGATTTCGACGGGCGCCGGGGAGTCATTCACATAGGCATCCCCAATGCTTGTTAGGGAGCCCAAAGGCTCTCTCTCTTTTTCCTGCGGTAGTACCTGGGCGCGGCTCAATCCGGGAAGGAGTAAGAGGAGCGGAATGAGAGCAATCGAGATTGCGGGACTCCGCTTCTGTTTTGCGGCGGAAAGTGAGGTGGTAGTCAGAATCACCGGTATCTGCCTGACCGAAGAGAGGTCGCGCAGGGCTGACAAAGATTATTTAGCATTTGTATGGTTCATTGTCGATAGGGAGGTTACCCTGATGGAGACCCATGAAAACCCTAGAGCCAGACTAAGGGATCTACCCTTACAAGGAGACTCGTAGGGTACAAGGGGTTGCCTGAGAGAGCTACCGAAACTGGCCTCCTAAGGTTTCTACCCTGGTCAGCATTACAGTCTAAACCCTATCGACTGATTCTTGTTCAGTCTCTACGCTTGGCCTGCTTGATGCGCGGCTGAAAGTGCTGGCTCACGTAGTCTCTTCAGCACAAAAGTGCGCCGGCAAAAACGCTCTTCTAGCAAATCAAGTGCTCGGGGTGGTCGATTTGATGCCCGGTGAACCTCTCGATCTCCGGACGCAAGCCTTTGACCAATGCAATTCATTGGCAGGACGTGTAGTTCGCCGGCGAAGAGTCGCGCTCACGAATTCAGAGACACGTGTGTCTTTCGTGCCGTCCCCAGCAGAAATCTTGGGCTCTCTTTTGCCCGAGATTGACCGCCATGGACGATTCAAAACCGCCGTTGGCCAAGGCAACAGTATCCCGCGCGCGCACCGCATCCTCAGCTCTGGTCTGTTCGCGAAGAGGATCCTGGATCTCTTGTTATCCGCCGTCGCACTTTTGCTCCTCTGGCCACTCTTGCTTGCGATTGCTTTGGCCGTCAAGCTAGAGTCGCCCGGCCCGGTCATTTATGCCTCCCTCCGCGCAGGAAAGAAGGGACAAAAGTTTATTTGTTATAAATTCCGGACCATGTTCGATGGGGCTGACGAACTGAGAGATTCCCTGCGCCAGTTCAACGAGCGCCAAGACCCTTTCTTTAAAATCGCTGATGATCCTCGCGTCACCCGGCTCGGCCACTTTCTTCGGAAGTACAGCCTCGACGAACTGCCCCAATTCTGGAATGTGTTGAAAGGGGATATGAGCCTGGTTGGTCCGCGCCCCCATCCCGTAGACGATTACGTGCGATACCGTCCCGATGATCACCGACGATTGGAAGTGAAACCCGGCATAACGGGGCTCTGGCAGGTCATCGCGCGCGCGAATCCTTCCTTTGAAACGTGCATGAGGCTGGATCTTGAATACATGAAACACTGGAGCTTAATGCTCGATTTCAAGATTTTGATGCGCACGGTTCCCACAGTGCTATCGGGAGGCGGGGAATAATGTCGCGCTACCAGTCAAAGCTGTTCGGCACCCGGCTCCGTTCCACAGGAACCTGTGTGCAACCAGAGGTGCCCGCGAAAGATTCAAAGCAAAATTGTTCGACGAAACTCTGGTCAAGCTTGCATCGGTCCCATCTGGACAGACTCTCTGAAGCGGATGGTGGGGATAAGCCTCGTATCGTCTACCAGCACGCCACCTTTGCCGCCACATTGTTATTCCTGCTTATGTTTTCCGGGCCTCCCAAGTTTCGGATCCGCGACGCTGAAGCTTCCCTTCGCGGCGACGTGGACTGGGTGGTCGTCCTGCACATTCTTGTGTGGGGAATGGCCGGGGCGTGGGTTCTATTTCACATTGAAAAACGTGGCCGCGCCAAGCTGCTACTGAAGCGATTGCGCCTGCCTCAAAAGTTGGGGCTGGCGATGATCCTTTGCCTCACGGTATCAGCAGTGATATCGAAGGCTCCGGCTCTCAGCGCGTTCAAGATTTATCAGATGGCAGTTTCCTTGTTGTTTATGCAGCTCTTCGTGGACCAGTTTGGCCACACAAGTTGTTTGAAAAGAATATTTTGGGGAACTGCTTTATTGTGCGGCGTCATTGCCGTGTGCGCATATCTGGCTCCTGATTTGGTGTGGATAGGTTCCGACTTTAACCCTGATCCGTCGCGCTTGAAAGGCGATCTCATTGCGCCGACCGGGCCCGTTTCCGCACTTGCCATCATCCTGTTGTTGACCGGCGTTCGAAAGATTTGGAGAGTCCTTCCCCTTGCCCTATTAGGTGTCTTTCTCGGGCTGCTGGTTTTCTCACTCATGCGCACGGCCTACCTGGTTATCCTTGGCTTCTTCGTTGTGGTTCTCATAAAACGTCCCAATGCCAAGTCTTTGAGACAACTGGCGTATCTTGCAAGCGCACTGGCACTGGCGTTCTATGCGTACCACTGGCTGCCCAGCCTTAGCCAATACCGTCAGCCTGAAGACATTGCAAACCTGGGCGACCGCATAGGCCTGTGGCGCTACCTCAGCAACGTAACACTGACGCAATCCCCGTTGCTCGGGTTGGGCTACTACTCGGCTTCCCGCGTATACGGGCCCCAATACAATCCCGGCCTTGGGAACGCCCACTCGATGTTTTTCGAGATCCTGCTGGGTGGAGGCGCCTTGAGCTTTGCGTTGTTCGCGGCTCTTTGCGTCCTGCTCTGCGTGTATTGCACTTATCTTCTATTCAAGAGCCGGGACCGCTTTTCCTTTGCGATTGCTTGCCTATTTTTTGCGAGCCTTATCTTCGGCTCCATGGGCGACGAGATCGATTCGGGGCCCGTGGCAATGTGTTTTTGGTTCTCGGCTACAGTCCTTCCGCGGCTTTACCAACGTTCGTTGAGACGGACGACATGCCCAGACGAGTCTCGCGGCAGACGTTTGCCGATGACGGCGGGCGCACTGAATGAACTCTGAGGTCCCATGAAGCTGCTCCTGGTGCACAACCGCTATCGCCAACCGGGCGGGGAAGACGAAGTCTTTCTCCGGCAGAGCGAACTGCTGCGGTCCGCCGGTCACGAAGTCTTGGAATATACGCGGCACAATGACGAAATCGTGGATGATGGAATACTGAGCAAAGCCAACCTGGCGGCGCGAACGCTCTGGGCCTGGGACAGCGTTGCGCGTTTAAGAACCCTCCTGCGGCGCGAGAAGCCCGACCTGGCTCACTTCCACAACACGTTTCCATTGATCTCTCCCGCTGCCTACTACGCCTGCCAGCGGGAAGGAATACCGGTGGTTCAATCTCTACATAACGCTCGCTTGATGTGCCCGGCGGCAACTTTCTACCGGGAAGGACGTGTGTGCCAGGATTGCCTGGGAAGATTCGTGTCCTGGCCTGGAGTAGTTCACGCCTGCTATCACAATTCATATCTTCAGACCGCAGTGGTCGCAGGGATGCTGGCAGGACATCGAATACTCGGGACCTGGCAAGAACAAGTGGATGCATACATTGCTTTCACGGAATTTTTTCGTCAAAAGTTCATCAGTGCCGGGTTGCCGCGCGAGAAGATTTTCGTGAAACCACACTTCCTAGGCACGGACCCCGGAATGAAACAGGAAATGGGTGACTATGCCCTGTTTCTGAGCCGACTAGCGCCGGAAAAGGGTGTTCTGACACTTCTGAAAGCCTGGCGCTCTCTCGGACACGTCCCCTTGCAGATTGCTGGCAAGGGGCCAATGGAAAGGAACGTGGAGCAGTTCGCTAGGGAGAATCCTTCGGTTTGCTTGCTGCCGCATTTGTCCCGGAAAGAATGCTTCGACTTGATCAAGGGGGCGCGCTTTCTGGTGTGGCCCTCGGAGGGACATAACGAAACCTTCGGGCTCGTTGCGATCGAAGCATTTGCGTGCGGCACGCCGGTAATCGCCTCTCGTACCGGGGCCATGACGGAAATCGTCGAGGACCACAAGACGGGTCTGCACTTCACCGCCGGCGACGCTGACGACCTCGCGGCCAAGGTGCATTGGGCTTGGACGCATCCCGATAAAATGGATGAAATGGGTAGGACCTCTCGGGCCGAGTACAAGAGCAAGTACACGGCGGAGAAAAACTACGAAGCATTGCTTGGGATTTACCGAAAGGCCTTGGAGAAGCGATCGACCCCAAAGGACAACCCGCTGACAATTCGCGCTCTGATGCAGAGATATCGCACATGAGGACACCCTCCTCACAAATGGTGTGTTCGAGGGCGCTTCCCGAGATTATATCCGGCGACGCCACCAGCGGAGGCGCGGGCAGGGCAGGCACAGCAGAGGCCCGAATCATCACGGCCAACAGAGATTTCTATCGGCAGATCGCAGAAAAGTACGACAGGTACGAAAGCTGCGTCTCCAATGCTCATTTGCAAGAGATCCTTGAAGCGGACCTGGACAAGATTCATTCCTGCTTCACGTCGCTGGGGCGAACGCCACGATGCCTTGATTGTGGCGGAGGCACGGGGAACCTTGCGCTGAAGATGCTCGCGCGCGGATGGAACGTGACTGTTGTTGACGTTTCCGACGACATGCTGGATGTGTTGGGGGAAAAGGCCGTCGCCAACGGGTTCTTGCCGAGGCTTATCAGCAGCCCTATCGAGCAATACCTTGCTTCTACGAATCGCGCTTTTGACCTTGTTGCCTTCAATTCAGTTCTTCATCACTTATATTCGTATGCGCGCGTTGCGGGGCTGGCCGCGACGCGAGTGCGCGCCGGGGGCTTCTTTTATTCGAATTTTGATCCCGTGGTTCCCCCAAATCCGTTCTGGGCGCGCACCTTTGAATCTCTGGATATCGCAGCTGCGAAGTGTCTGTTCGATCCACGGGATGTGCTGCCCGGTATTTGGCGCCGGATGCAAAAGCTGTTCCAGCGGCGCGATTCATTGTTCGGGCGCCCGCTGCTTAGTGCTGGCGACCTGGCGGAATACCATGCGCGGACGGGTGTGGACGACGTGCAAATCGCACGTCTCCTGGAGTGCAGCGGATTCGCGATCGTCGAGCACAACAGATATCCGGCGGGGAGGACGAGAGCCGCGCAATTCCTGAACGAGCGCCTTCGACTGCTGGAGAACTTCAAGATCATTGCCAGGCGCGAAGGATAGCGAGTTCATACGCGAGGGAACGACATGCATTTCGTTGATGGAGAGTTGCAGGCAAACCTAGCGCGCGAGAGCCCGGAAGGTTTGTCACCAGCGAGCGGTCCGCCAATGCATAGTCCGCTAAAGCGTCTGAAGGAGAAATGGGACTATCTCAAGATGCAGCAGGGCTTCCGCCAGGCACCGTTGCTTACACTTTCTCGCCTGCTTTCTTGGCGGGCCAGGTGCCTGCTAGAAGAGCCCGCGATCATCAGTTTGCCAGAATGGAATGTGCGGATGTTCCTGCCGCCGGAATGGCGCGGAATTGCGAAGCTTGTTTTTGCCTTCCGTGAAGATTACGAACCTGAGATTGTTTACTTGGACAAAATCCTCTCGGCTGGTCAAGTATTTGTCGATGTTGGGGCAAATTTCGGGATTTACACACTACCGGCGAGCAAAATCGTGGGTGGAACGGGCCACGTGCTGGCTTTCGAACCATCCGCGCAGTCATTCCCCTTGTTGGCGAAAAACATTGCGTTGAATGGTTTGACGAACGTGCGTGCTTTCCCCGTGGCACTGGCGCAGAAAAGCGGCAGGGCATGGCTGCACCGCGGTCCGAACCCCAGCCTGAATTCATTGGGAAAAGATCCCTCCTGGAAGGGGGACGGAGAAGAGATTGCGACGGAATCTCTCGATCAAGCGCTGCAGCAAGCGCGCATCGATCGCGTGGACGTCATCAAGATGGATGTGCAAGGTGCCGAGGAGTTGGTGCTTCGCGGGGCATACAATACGCTGACGTCTGCACGCCCAGTCATCATTTTCGAGATTTGGCCGGAGGGCACGACGTTTCTTGGCCTTTCGCCCCATGGCGCCTGGGAGCTCCTGGATTCCGCGGGGTACGAGTTTTTCGTTGTTCGGCGGGGAGAAGTGTACACGGCCAAGACACCACCTGCCGGCGGAAATGTTGTGGCGATTCACAAACAGCGGCTCTGACTCCTCCCCTGCTGATCAATGCTGAGAATTTGCAGAAGGCAGAGGGCGTTTTCAAGTTGGTCGCGCATCGGAGAAAAGATTGTTTCAAGAGCTTCGAGGAAAGTGGAGATATCTCCGAAATCATGCGGGCTTTCAGCAGGCCCCACTGACAGCAATGTCACGTCTGATTCGTTGGCGATTGCATTGTGCCCTTGGAATCCCTGCCACCGTGAATGTCAGCCCGTCGGGAGCGCGCTTGTTCCTCCCTCCGCAGTGGCGAGGCGCAGGGGCGACTATGATCTTTGCCGTGCGAGGGCATTACGAAAGAGAATTGACTTATTTGCGGCATTTCATTTCCCCGGGAATGGTGGTAGTTGATGGTGGAGCAAATTGCGGGATCTACAGTGTGGCGGCAGGGAGACTAGCCGGTCCCTCCGGACGTGTTATCGCCTTTGAACCGGGCGCCGAAACCTTCTCTGTGCTCAGGAGAAACATCCACCTGAACCATCTCACCAACGTGCGAGCCTATTGCGCGGCACTTTCGGACAAGGATGGAACAGCTCGACTCTACCACCACAAGCACGGGCCAAACAGCTTCTCGCTTGCGCTTCCAAAGAACGCGGTCATTGACTCCGAGGAAGTAGTCACTCGTACGCTCGACGAAGTAATCCGGGAAGAGGGCATAGATCGAGTAGGATTGATTAAGCTAGACGTGGAGGGAGCCGAAGAGCTTGCCCTTCGCGGAGCTGCACAGGTTACCGCTCATTCTCACCCTACGATCATTTTCGAGGTGAACGCCGCTGCCGCGAAGCAGTTGAGTCTCGCTCCATCCGGCGCTTGGGATTTGTTAAGAACCTGGGGTTATAGATTCTTTTTTCTCACGAAATCCGGAGACCTGGGCGCGCTGGATGAGCCACCCACGACGCACGATATCACAAACGTCATCGCGGTTCATCGCAGGCACTGGAAATGAAGATACTGATCATCGGTCACGCCTGTAGCCCGCGCCAGGGTTCTGAACCTAGCTTTACGTGGAATTGGGCCCTGCAGCTTTCGCGGCAGCACCAGGTTTGGGTTCTCACGCACCCCCACGACCGGGATGCTGTTGAGAGATTTCTTGCTGATCTCCAAAACACAAATTTGAAGTTTCACTGGGTAGCCGTGCCGCGGTCGCTTGACCCGTGGGATTCTCGCGGGGCCGACAGGGGCCTCCGTCTTCATTACCTGCTGTGGCTGCAAAGGGCCTACAAAAAAGCAATCGAGCTTAATCAGCGGATTGGCTTCGATATCGTTCATCATGTCAGTTATGGTTCGTTGAGCGCTCCCCCACCTGTCTGGAAGATACCCACCCCGTTCATTTGGGGGCCAATCGGAGGGGCCCAGCGGGCTCCGTTTTCATTCCGAGATTATTTTGGCGGCGGCTGGGCTCGGGAAGTTTTGAGATACGCTCGCGTCAGTCTCTTACCTCATTCGCCATTCCTGCGGAAAGCAGTCCGGTCGAGCGCCGTTCTTCTCGCTACGAATCGCGACACTGTTGAGTTGCTGAGTAGAATTGGGGGCCGGGACGTAAGACCTTTTCTGGACTCCGGGCTCTCGGCGAATTTTATTTTGCGCGAGCCCGTTTCCAAGCCGAGCGACGGTTCGCTCACCTTGCTCTGGGCGGGCCGCATGCAACCGCGAAAGGCTTTGCCCCTCGCGCTGAAAGCCCTGGAACAAACAAAGGACCTCCGAGTGAAGCTGTTGATCGCCGGCGACGGAGAAATGCGCAAGTCGTGGGAACAATGCGCAAAGCGCCTCAGCCTCGATGGCCAAGTGGAGTTCCTCGGCAGACTGCCTTGGGAAGAAATGCCGCCATTGTATCGCTGCGCGGATGCTTTCGTTTTCACGAGCTTGCAGGATTCCTTTGGCACGCAGGTTCTGGAAGCGATGGGCCATGGACTGCCCATTTTGACTTTGGATCACCAGGGAGTAGGCACTTTTGTTCCACCACAAGCGGGAATCAAGATTCCCGTAACTTCTCCCGAGCAAACGCTGGCTGGCCTCGCCGACGGCATTCGCCGGCTTGCACTCTTCCCTGAAGAGCGCAAGCAGATGAGCGAGGCGGCGCACGCTTATGCAAGCACACAAACATGGGAGAGACGCGCCGAGCAAATGTCAAATCTGTATGAGGAAGTGTGCTCGCGGCCTGTTCCTCATAAGGGGAGAAACCGTTCCACCTTTGCGCAGGCATCCGTCCCACTGGGAGGGCCCGCATCCTACGGTTCGTATGCCGTCAGCAAACGCATGGGGAAAATGGATCAGATCCTGGATTTCAATGGCATGCGGGTCCTGGATCTCGGATGCGGCAATGGCTGCTACACACAAGAACTGGCGCAGCGAGCAGAGTCCGTTTGCGGGATTGACCTTCATATGCCGCATTTGCAGGCGTTCCGTGAAGCCATTCCGCGCGTGCAAGGGAGCGGAGAGCATCTGCCCTTCGCCACGGAGAGTTTTGATGCGGTCACCATGATCGAAGTCCTAGAACACACGCGCTGCGACACGAAAGTGCTGGCAGAATGTTTTCGTGTATTGAAACCGGGAGGGCGGCTGGTCCTTTTTGTTCCGAACAAGTTCTATCCGTTTGAAAGCCATCCCTGCCGGCTGGGAACTTTGTCGCTTGGCCGGAATGTCCCCCTGGTTTCATGGCTGCCCGAGTTACTACGCCGACGCATTTGCTACGCACGAATCTACACACGCCGCAGACTCTTTGCCATGGCCCGGAAAATCGGATTTCAAATTCAAAAGTCCGGATTTATTTTTCCCCCGCTCGATTCATTTCCGCTGCCCTTTAAGGACACTTACCGGCGGATCGCTGCGCGTCTGGAGGATTCTCTGCTGAGCAATTTTGGGGTCTCCATTTACGCAGTCTTAGCAAAACCAGCGCACCTCGCCAAAACAGTGCTGAGGGAGCCGAACGCCGGCAGATTCGAAAGTGCGACGTTCGACGTACTGGGAGTTCGAACGCACGCCGTGCAGATCGGAGAAGTCGTCCAGCGGATGAAAGAATGGATTCGCGAACGCCATGGGTGCCACTCCATAGCGGCCACCAGCATGCATGGCATCGTTGAAGCGCAGCATGATCCTTCCTTCAAGGAAATTCTGAACTCAACCGACCTGGCTGTGCCCGACGGCATGCCGCTAGTGTGGCTGGGCCGGCGCCGGGGACACCTTCTGCGCAGGCGCGTCTACGGACCAGATTTGCTCTTGGCATTTTGTGAGGAGAGCGCTGAGAAGGGCTACCGACATTTTTTCTATGGAGGAGAGCCGGGTGTTGCCGAGCGCCTTGCAGCTTCGCTCAAGGCTCGGTTCCCGTGGCTGAATGTAGTTGGGACGTGCTCCCCTCCCTTTCGGCCACTAAGTGCCGAGGAAAATGACAAAATGGTGGAGATGATAGGCCGCGCTGCGCCGGATGTGCTCTGGGTGGGATTGGGGACTCCAAAGCAGGAGCGCTGGATGCACGAGCACAAGGGGCGATTACATGTGCCCGTGCTGGTGGGCGTTGGCGCGGCAGTTGACATGCTTTCCGGAAGGCGGAAGCAGGCACCTCGTTGGATTCGTGAACACGGCCTCGAATGGTTCTTTCGGCTCCTGCAGGAACCCCGCCGCCTATGGCGACGCTACTTGGTCTATGGTTCACAGTTCATCGCTTACCTGCTACTCGAGAGCTTGCGGCTGAAGAATTTCCAGGTCAGCGGCAACTGCCTGCCAAAGCGGGCGCCAGGCCACCAAGCGCGCGCCTAAGCCTTTTCTTCTGGAGGAGTTCGGCTCATTCAATCTCAGGTCTTCACCTGCATTCCAATTCAAGGGTGCACCTTATCGACTAGCGCTTCTTTGGTTCGTAGTCTGGATTTGTCCGGTCTGTGCTTCGAAGTGGGAGTCAGAGCAATTCAAGTGGAGAAAACTGGGTCCAAAGCGTTGGTTCTCGCCGTCTTTGCAATCGCTATGAGACTATTGTGTTTCCCGCAGGATATGCTATCGGCCAACACGAACGATTCTATCCAAGGCAAGCAAGAAGTTCTCTCTACTCCACAATCAGCAACTCAGAACCAGAATACACCTCGGCCAAACTTGGAAACTACCGAGGATTGGAATCGCCGCCTGAAGGAACTACTGGATTCCAATCCATCGGCACCGGCCGTAAGCGCCGGGGAATACCGCATCGGTCCCGAAGACGTACTCAACATCAATATTTTCGAAGCCCAGGAACTGAATCGCGAAGTCCGAGTTTCAGCGGGCGGCGACATTTCCCTTCCCTTGCTCGGGTCGGTTCGGGCGGCGGGTTTGACCCCGAGGGAATTAGAATTTGTGCTCCAGGAACTCCTTCACCGCACTTATATGAAGGATCCTCACGTGAGTGTCTTCGTACACGAGATGCAAAGCCATCCTGTCTCGGTGATGGGGGCGGTGAGACGGCCCGGTGTATTCCAGATCCGTGGAAGCAAGACGCTGCTTGAGGTGCTCTCCCTCGCAGAAGGCCTGGCCGACGATGCCGGAGAAACTGTCATCATTCTGCGAGGTGCGGCTCTGTCCAGAGAGCCGCACCTCGCTACAGATCTTCCCGCTTGGCCGGATCAATCTTCTTCCAGCACACAAAACGCTGCCGCAGGGATGGCAGTTTCGTCGCCCCTCAACAGTAATCGATCCGCATCCGAAGATGCCGTGCAGGTGAACTTGAAGGATTTACTCGAGTCGGCTGATTCTCGCGGCAATCCCTTGGTTCATCCTGGCGACATCGTCAAGGTCACTCGCGCTGGGGTTGTTTACGTGATTGGCGAGGTTCGAAGGCCTGGCGGATTCGCTCTGAAATCGAATGAAAAGATTTCCGTTCTGCAGGCGCTGGCCTTGAGCGAGGGCCTCACTCGTACCGCCGCGAAGGCCGGGGCGCGAATCATCCGCACCGATCAGCAGAGTGGTGAGCGGAAGGAGACGCCGATTGACTTGGGAAAGATCCTGGCGGGGAAAGCCCCAGACCCGGTGCTCGAACCGAAAGATATAATTTTCGTGCCGAACAGTGCTGCGAAGACTACATTGAGCCGGGGAGTGGAAGCCGCAGCGCAAACACTGACCGGGCTCCTCATTTTCCATTGATAAGTATATGGGCGATAAAAATCAAGTCGAGCTATATGGCCGCGGTCATCGGCTCGAGCGGCGCGGGCCGGACGCTCTCAATACGCGGGTCATAGAGATGCCTGATTCCTACGAGATCCTTGAGTCTGACGAGGCCCTCGACCTCCGCAGCTATGGCCGCATTCTTCGCAAGCGTCTGTCGACGATCCTAATCGTCTTTTTCATCTTGTTTACGGCGATCCTTATCGCGACACTGAAGCAGCGGCCCGTCTACCGGGCTCAGGTATTGCTGGAGATTCAGAAGGAGAATCCGGACATCCCGACCATCAAAGAACTCTATGAGCTCGATGCCGTGTCCGATGCATACCTGAGAACACAATACAGCATCCTTGGCAGTGAAAGCCTGGCGCGCCGCGCAATTGACCAGCTCCGCCTGGAAACTCTCCCCGAATTCAACTCCCCCATGTGGTGGCGATTCTGGCAGGAGAGGAGAAAACCCTTCACAACGCAAACTTTTGCAACCGGTCCGGTACCTAAAGTCCGCGATCGGGAGCTTTCTCAGCGAGTCCTCGAGCGATTCCTGGATCGGTTGACCATCGATCCCGTCAACCGCAGCCGTCTTGTGGCAGTTCGATTTGATTCGCACGATCCGGAACTTGCCGCGCGCGTCGCCAACACCCTTGCCGAGGACTATGTCGACCAGAGCCTGGAAGCACGATGGCAGGCAACACAAAAGGCCGCGGAGTGGCTTTCGCAGCAGCTGGTAGGTGTGAAAGCAAAACTGGAGAAATCGGAAGATGCGCTTCAAAGCTACGCGCGGCACAATGGCCTAGTCTTCCTTGAAACAGGCAAAGGGGCCAGCCAGAATGTCGCAAACGAGCGGCTCCAACAATTGCAAGAGCAGCTAACCAAAGCGCAAGCCGAGCGATACGAAAAGGAAGCGCTCTACCGGTTGGTTCAGACCGGCGAGTCCGGAGCTTTGCCTGGAGTGTTCGAAAATAAATTGATCCAAGACTTGAGCGAGCGCCTAGCGGAGCTCAAGCGTGAGCATGCTCAGTTGTCGACGACGTTTAATCCGGATTATCCCCGTGTGAAGGAAATCCAGAGCCAAATTGATGAAATCGCGGCCTCGCTTCGAGAGGAGCGCCAGCGTGCGGCCGACAGGATTGTCAATGATTATTCCGCCGCGATGCGCCGCGAGAACCTGGTCCAGCAGGCACTGACGGACCAACAGAAGCAGGTAAACCTAATCGCCGAAAAATCAGTCCAGTACAACATTCTGAAACGTGAGGTGGACACTAACAAGCAGCTTTACGAAGGCCTGCTGCTGCAGCTGAAAGAAGCTGGAGTCTCCGCCAGCCTGAAGGCTAGCAACATCCGCTTCGTGGATTCCGCTCAACCGCCAGCGAAACCCGTTAAGCCGAAAACGCTCCTGAATCTAGCTGTGGCTATGTTTCTCGGATTAGGGCTAGGTATCTGCGCCGCGCTCTTCCAGGAACGCATGGACGACACGCTCAAGGGCGATGACGACGTCGAGCGGCTGTTTGGCCTTCCTTCTCTGGCCATGATTCCAGTTGTGCCCCCGTCAAATGGCGACCAGCTTGGTATTCATAGATTCCTTCCAAGGGATAAAGCTCTCGTGCTCAAAGGGAATGGAGCTGGCAAAAACTCGCGCTCCTTCTGGCACCGCATTGATAGGGACGGAACGCAACATGCCCCCCTCGTCGAAGCGTTCCGTAGTCTCCGTACCTCGGTCTTGCTCTCGACTCCGGACCGGCCTCCGAGCTCGCTTTTGGTGACAAGCACGCAGCCTGCCGAGGGCAAAACCACTGTCGCGTGCAACCTGGCGATTTCACTAGGACAACTTGGTTACAGAGTCTTGCTTTTGGATGCGGACCTGCGTTTTCCCTCTCTGCACAAATTGTTCGAAACCAGTGGAAGCCCGGGCTTGGTCAGCTACCTTACCGGTCAAGAGGATTGGCGCGCCGTAGTGCGTCCCTCTGGGTCGCGTGGCCTTGATCTCTTGGTTTGTGGCCCCGTGCCTCCGAATCCTTCCGAGCTTCTTTCTTCCCAGAGCATGGGAGCGCTGATCCGGTCCGCGAGCGCGGAGTACAGCTTTATAATCCTTGATTCTTCGCCTATGCTTGCCCTGGCCGATAGCCGGATCCTCGCCCCGCTGGTAAATGGGGTGCTCCTGGTGGTAAAGAACGGAACCACGCCTCGCGAGCAACTTATTCACGCGCAGTCCGGAATCCGCAGCGTGGGTGGAAACATGATCGGCGTCGTGCTAAATAACGTGGACATCCGCACTAACGGCTATTACAACTATGGCCAGTATGGTCCCAATGCCGACTCTTCTTCGCACGAAACTGTCGTCACGGCGAATTTCCAGATGCCGCCCCAACAAAAAGCGAGTGACTGATCCATCGCGGGCCTTCTATGGTTCGATTGCTTGAAGTTGGCCTTACCGTTGCCGTGTGTGTAGCGGTTCTGGCCTTCGGGGGTACAGCGCCTTCGTTTTTTGCCGTAACGCAAGTGATCATCCTGGGGCTTGGGGTTCTCTTCGTTGTCTCCGGCCAGTTTTCGCGAGTTATCTCCATCCACATTCCCATCGCCAGCCCTCTCCTCCTGCTTGCCTTGGTACTGCTACAAGTCTGTCCGCTTCCCGTCTCCCTGGCTCCTCTGTTCGGAAGAGCCCCTGACGATCTACTTGGCGAGTCTCATTTCACTGTCAGCATGGCACAGTACCAAACGGTGTCGCACCTTTTGCTGTTGGTCACTTATTTGACGGTCTTTATCCTGACCTTGGTCCTATGCCGAGACCGTAACGCGAACATGCGACTGGTCTTTGCTCTCGTGTCTCTGGGAGCGTTCGAGGCCCTCTACGGCCTGATTCAGTATCTCACCGGCTGGCAACAGATTTTCACCTACGTCAAAAAATACTACCTGGAAGACGCCACCGGCACATACATCAACCGCAATCATTTCTCTGGTTTTTTGGAAATGATCTTGCCGTTTGCTGTAGTTCTAGCTTTGCGCTGGGCAGCGCTTCTGTTTAAGAACACCTCAAGCGGAACAGCTACACTTCGCAAAATTGCTTCCAGGACCGAGTTGCTTTCTCTGGTGTTGTGGCTCTTTCTTGCCATCCTCCTGTTCGTCGCCTTGGTCCTTTCGCGTTCGAGAATGGGGATTATTTCTACCCTGGTTTCACTCGTTGCCATTCTGGCGCTCGCTGGGACGGCGTCCGTGCGAGCGCGAACAAGGTTGGCAATCGCCGCATTCTTTTCTCTCGGTGTCGTCGGGCTTATCGTGTGGATCGGCATTGATCCGGTGATGCGCCGATTTGCAACTCTCGGGCAAGAATACAATTTCAGCGATCAGAATCGCATTTCGATTTGGCGCGATACGCTCGGGCTGATTCGCCGTCATCCTCTTCTCGGAACCGGATTGGGGTCCTTTTCGGTGGTTTATCCTTCCGTTCAAACTGTTTTCCTCACTCATCTCGTCGAACACGCGCACTGCGATTACCTGGAGGTCGCGAGCGAGCTCGGCTTGCCTGTTGCAATTTGGGTGTTTGGCTCGATCTTCTGGGTGCTCGTCCAAACCGTCCGTCGGTACAGGAAAACGGAAGAGAGTTTCGACAAAGCCATTTCTCTGGGTTGCATCGGGAGTATTGCGGCAATCCTCGTGCACAGCTTGGCCGACTTTAATCTCTATATCCCCGCCAATGCGTTGGTGTTCACAGTAATCCTGGCACTGGGTCGCGGTAGGGACGATCATTGCTGATCGCCTCCGGACAGAACCGTGCGAGCGGCATTACCGCATACGGCTCCCACCTTGGAGGATTGGCGAGCGGTGCTGCTACTGGCACACCGTTCAATCCCTGGGACACTCAGTCTCCGCTCTGTGTCGGACGAGTGTTGGGTTGAACGATGTTCTTCTTGGCCCGCGCCCCTTTTTCCCAGGCTCCGCCGAGGATCGCTGTTCTTGTTCGTCTGGTTCATCGATAGTATGGCGCGGCCCGACTCCTCCAGAGCGTGCGCCTCCGTCGTGTGGCTTTAGGCCTTCGCGGACTGGCCCCTCGTGCCCTTTCAGGCCGAGGCGCTCCAGAGGTCACCCGGTTCTCGTGCATGTTGTTTCTCAGCGCGCGCAGGTTCTCCGACGCAGGACCGACTGCTCGCTCGCGTTTATTGCGAAATAGCGGTGGTGCCTTCCTCGAATCAGGAGAGAGTCGGTGAGTTTGGGAATTCCATTTCACATTTTGGGTAGCTCATAGGAGTACTAGGAGGTAGCCTATAGGAGTACTGAAGCGTTTGATCCGGACAGGTTTCCCAACCTCTGGCGAACATTGCACCTTGGATGGTCCTCTTCAGGTCGCTGAACACGCATCAGGCTTCGGACTTGAAGTAACGAGGAACGCAACTGAGGAAGGTGACCGCGCCAGGAATGCAGCGAAGTGTGCTTTCCTGGATTCGCCAAACAGCGGACACTTCGGCGGCTAACCTCCTGCATCTTAGAGGCTTAGAGTCAATGGTTATAGACCTACTCGACTCTTGGGCAAGAACGCCTGGCGGGCCCCTTTTTGGAGCCAACGGGAGGATTGGCTCGTGCCGCTTGGATGCGCACGTCAGGGGAAAGACTCTTGCGAATTCAGCTTCTTTGCTGGCCCTTTAACCCCTGCTCCTTGTGAGGATTGGCATCCCTATTGCATAAATATGGGGCAGGGTGTGTGGATGAGTAGGCCTAGCGAGCATCGCGCTTGTATTCCCCGTTGCAAGTTTTCTGTACCGACGGAACTCGATTCCGTGGGTCTCTGCATCAACCACTTCACATGGAGCGTGGAGGAGGCGTGCGCTGAGATGCACCGCCAAGTTGCGTTGCGCAAGGCGACCGTTGAACGACGTGCGGAGATGGCCACCTACGTCGGCGAATGCGCCTTGCTCCTCGCTCGCGTCACCAGCAACCTGTGCTTATCGGACGACCTAAAAAGACGCATCCTCTGCACTTTCCTATCGCTGATGAATCTAAGAGAGAACCTAGAGCGTGCCCCAAGCGGCCACGCCCCCGAAGAACGAGTTCTTGCGCCGGGACGATTCCCGACCCCTGCCGTGGTGCCTGATTGGCTCAAGTCGGAATCGAATGCCAGCGTACGTTCTCAAATGTGAAGGCTGTCCCACATCTGGATTTCCTTCCTGATCCACGAAGGTCAGCTGCCAGAAGCCTGGAAGAAACAACCCATCCAGCGGCACTGTCTCACTTGCCACAGAGCCACCAGCTGGGCTAGCGCGCTGGCGCAGCGGCGCGATTGCCTCGTGGCCGAGTTGAGTGATAGGCTTTCCGCGATGGAAACGCAGCGTGAACTCGTCGAGTACTTTAGGAGCCTAGAACTCGCGCTGAATGAGCACAAGGAAAAAGGTACGCCCAAAGGAGACCCCACATACAGCAGGATATATACCCAACTCTCCAGAGACCTTGCGAAAATAGGTATCGCACGGGATGAGCTTCCAGAGGCCGCCAAATCTTGCGGTCACATAAGCACGTTCGAACGCCTAGAACAGCTTATGAAGAAACCTATGGTTGACCGAGGATGATTTGCAGTCTTTTTAACGACGGGCCAGTTTCTGGGCCAAGAGCTTGCGGTTTTGGTCGTCTGACTTGCCCAACAGACAGCGAAGTTTGTTCAGATGCCGCGCACCTGGCCCGAACTGCCCCAAGCGTTTTCATCAGACGACTTCCGCCTTAAGAAGATTTGGTAGCTTGGGCGGCTCATTCACCATCGTGGAAAAGCTGGTACCTAGGAACTTCTAGCGCCCTGCCCATTTTCTCCAGTGTTTCAATGGCGGGAATAGTGTGGCCATTCTCTACGCGGGAAATATAACAGCGAAACAGACCGGTACGCTTTTCAACGTCACCTTGGGAGAGTTTCTTTGCTTCGCGCATTTCGCGAAGGCGGTCGCCAATAATCGTGGCGGGATTGTTACATTGAGGCTTCTAGAAGGCAAGCAAGGTGTCCTGGTGCACAAGAAGCCATCGGAAACAACACGTGCTGTTTGCAAAGTGAGACCGACGGCCACGCCTAATCTTCAGCGTTGGTTCAGGCGGAAGAATCAAGAATCATCACCTTTAGACAGCTCTATAAGAGCCTGAAGGTTCCGGACCGTCACCGCCTCCCGTCGTCGACCAGCCACTATGCCTCGCCGTTCCCATTGACACAGTACCCGGCTCACAGTGAACGGTGTCGCGCCGACCAAGCCTGCCAATTCCTCACGGGAAAGCCTGATTTCGACCTCGCCATTTACGCCGTGACCCACGTGCTTCAGCGATCGAACCAGTTCGCTACCCAGTCGCAGAGCAACATTTTTGGTGGACATTTCCCGAAAACGTTCCTCTAGTTTCTCCAGGTGCTCGAAAAGAATGCGCTCCGTATTGCGCCATAGCATTGGAAAGCGCTCCCAGAGAGCCTCGAACTTGGCCGCGTCCCAGATGAGTGCCTTGGATGATTCGAGTGTCTGTGCCGTTGAGCAATGTCTGCCCTCTGAACAGCACGAGAGCAGTTCGCCTGGTCCACAGAGCCGAAGGATGACTTCGCCGCGACTCTGGCCGGACTGCGTTACTTTTGCAGAGCCCGAGACGAGCAGTGGTACTTGCTGTACCGGATCGCCTTCGACGAAGATTGTTTGTCGCCGCGAGAAGTTCTTTTCATGTGCGGCAGAAACGATACTCGTACAATCGGCCGGTGACATGCCCGAGAACAGCGCAAACCCCTGAACCGGGCTCACTGTGGCCTTGCTGTCGAAACTGCCGCTCATATCGGGTTTCCAATTCTTCTTGCACGAGCGCGCGTTCTAAATGATTCGCCACTAAATTTTGGAGCCATATTCAGCGAAACATCGATTTACGTCTTTGCGCAGTCGCAAACACCCAGTCGGCGATCTGGCAGATACCTTGTAGTTTTTTACTGTTGCATTGATGATTTCCATTGGCTCTTTCGTGGGAGTGATCGTGGACTGGATAGCCCATCGAATCTCGCTCGGGGTGACGCTTCACAGCACGTCCCCCGCCGCCCGGGACCAGGCGCATTCTTGCTTTCCTTGAGTCCGGCACCCACTACGGCAACGATTTTAAAGACTCCAAACTTGAGTAGATCGTATTTTGAGCACAGTTTCTGCCAACTTGTTGGCTATCAACGTAAAGAATTGGTTGGCAAGAGATACGACGACGTGACTGCACCGAATGCGAACGACATCCGTCTTGGGCTGTTTTCAAAGCTCGGATACATGAATGGTTTGTGGATGCTCGTTAGTCGCGAGGGCACCCGTATTTTGGTTCGATATGAAGCCTGGCTACGACCCGATTCCTACATCGAAGGGCATATGGAGGTTGTCAGCACGGGATACTGATAGACGGACTCGAGGGTGCTGCCTTACTGCCCGCTCCAAGTCGAATGCTCTCGCACACTCGCTCCAAAACAAGGTTCTGCGTTTTGAGGGCCAAGGTCCTGTTGCGTCACGTTCTACCCCGTCTTCCGGAAGACAATCTCACAAAACTGCCCGCCTTTATGCATGCATTGCGTCTGGTTGACGGAGAGCACCTCCTTGAAGTGGCGGGCGAGGCCCTTCCCGATTCCCACGGCTAGTGCGCACATCTTTCGCGGTGAATCGTAAACGAGGACAACCGTGTCCGGCCCCGTCCGCCGCGTGTGCAGCTTTGGCGGCAGCGCATCTTTGTCGCTCGCACGAAGCACCGTATGCACAGTTCCCTCGTTGTGCTCGATAACATCCAATGATTTCCAACTGGGCTTGAGCAGGTGGCCGTACATCTTCAGCAGCGATGGCACGATGAATTCACCGAACGCTTCCAAGGTCTGGATGGAATCCTGTTTCGTGATTGCCGAGGCCGCCGTCACCAGTGAGACGATTTCTGAATCGGGATACTGCCCAGCGGCCAGATACACTTTATGGGCCAGTCCCGCCTTTTCCGTCACCGCCTTCCAACCCGCATGTGCATGCTTGCTCACGACAAATCTTTGCAGTTCACTAAAAACGATTCCGTGCATGGCTGGCTCCCCTCTATTACCTATTCTCATTATTACGCCGGAGGAGATAGCCGCCCGCAATGGATTTGCCCTATCAAGTAACCTCACGTTGAGGCAGCTTTTCAACGCCAAAGAGCCGATGACTCTGTTTGAGCTGCAGGAGTGGCTTGGGCATGTAACTCCCACGGCAACACAACACTATGCGAAGATCACACCGACTAACCGATCCAGCATTTGTCGAAGCAACTCCTCGCCGTTCATCAATGCGCAGCAGGCCCGGCGATTCCGGACGTGTACTTAGACGTTGGCCAGACATGGCGTTCGAGGAGATCGAGCCTGGCAACGTTGAACAGCATCACGTTTCCTTGAACCGGAACCGGACTTCGGGCCCGCTTCTTGGAACTCCGGCGAAGCGGCGGCGGACCATACATTGCGAGTGTGCTGTGATCCGATCACAAAAATGTAATGTGAAGACATGGTTCAGGCTGAACGAATGTCGCGCGCCTCAGACGCCAAGACGCTCAATGCTTCTGAGCGGCAACTGCTTGCTCATACTCTCGTAATTGGCTGGTCGCCTCGTCACGATACCCAGGAGGAAATCTCGGAGATTCAAGGGCTTGCCTCTGCGTATCTACTGCTTTTTGAAGCTGCCAGACCTGAAATATGCAAGAGCGAGCACAGTTAGGTACGTGGGGTGTTCTGT
>Ga0066710_100000122_pt1 | contig 35623 bp, 38 predicted proteins | sample GraSoiAngelo_159_FD_79666 | JGI IMG/M metagenome (GOLD analysis project Ga0066710, IMG submission 79666) | Grasslands soil microbial communities from the Angelo Coastal Reserve, California, USA - 14_1009_16_40cm | ecosystem: Environmental > Terrestrial > Soil > Grasslands | place: USA... | reverse complement strand
TGTGCGCGCTGACCTTCCCAAGTTGGCGAACCCTGATCGCGCGCGGGCGACCGCGGAAGAAGCCCAAGCCGTGGTGGCGGGATCGATCGCCTACTATGGCACATACTCGATCAACGAGGTAGATAAGGTCATCACCCCCAAAGTTGAGGGAAGTACGTTCGCGAACATGATCGGGACTGATCAGAAACGCATTATCACCTCGCTCACGGCGGACGAACTGAAGTTCACCAATCCAAGGACGTCGTCCGGCGAGACACTTGAAATTGTCTGGAAGCGGGCCAAGTAGGTGCGGCTTTGGTGACCAGGCTCCTAGTCAGCGGGGGGCGACAGGGCATCCAGCCGACGGCCTTCAGCCGCGGCTGATGCCGGGAGTTATACGCTCCTGTGGAGGACTGATGAGCGATCTGGATCCAGATTCTGACAGCGTGCGCCTGGCTCTTGAGCTCGCCTGGCGCGACCACCACAATGCCAGAGACCAGACTTGGCGCGCAGTTCAGATTGAAGCCGTACTCGGCGCAGGTCTCGTAACCGTCGACGCTCAGTTCGGAAAGCTCGCCGCGACCGCAGCCGCCGCCATGCTCGTTGGCCTCGTCGGCCTCTTTGGGATCTGGATTTCCCTGCACCACCGCGTGCTAGAGCGTCGGAAGTTCGTCCACATCGTAAACTTCGAGCGCTTCCTCCGTCTCCAGCGCAAGGATCTCATCCCTGTGGCTAAGGAGGACTCCGAAGGCGGGGTCACTCTGCCTGCAAGACTGTCCTTCTGGGCAGTGTTTAATCCTCGACGCCGAAACACCTCGGTATTCATCCTACGTATTCACGTCGCAGTGATCCTGTTCGCGCTCATCGTCCTCCTGGCGAGGCTCTACGCAACACGACAGGCCACCGGCGGGTTCGGTGGCGTATAACAAGCCGCTCCACCCCGCGGCGGAAATGGTGAACATTGGAATCCAAAGATCGGGAGCCGCCGCGGGTGAGCTCCGGCGTTAGACAGCCGAGGCGAGACTGAGCATGGCCGTACCTGACTTCCAGTCGCTGATGATGCCGCTCCTTCGAATAGCGGCCAATGGCCAAGAGCACTCACTCGCGGAGGCTCGGGACGTTCTGGCCGCCGAGTTCAAGATCTCCGATACCGACCGGGAAGAGCCGTTGCCGAGCGGGCGGCAATCGAAGTTCTCGAGAAACTTGATATCGATACGCGAGGGAGCGGCCTTGAGAACTTCGCGACCTCTGTCGGAAATCAGGAAATGACCGCGCCGGGGGAAAGCAGCAGGCCGGCTTGCTGAAGGTAGCTTGACTGAGGAATGAAGAGAACAACCAGATCGCGAGTCCGCTTCGTTGTCTGCATCAACAAGGAATACGAGGCTTCCCTCGAATTGTGCAAGTTCTATCGGCTCGTACCCGACCAGGACGCCGAACGACGAGGATATCTCCGAGTCATAGACGAGAGCGGAGAAGACTATGGCTATAGTGCAAACCGGTTCCTGTCGATCGAGGTGCCGAAGCCGGTGGAAGGGGCGTTGCTCAAAGCTGCGTCGTAATTGCGCGTCGCCGAACCGCGCGCTGCAGCAGACGCGCTTCGCGCGCTGCTGACCGCGATCGTTTAGCCCGCAACCCCAGCGCATGAGACCCGAGAACATAGGATGCTCATTCACGCGGGATACTCAGTGCGGACATAATCAGCAGGCAAGGACGCGTGATTCGACGGTACCAAATGCGGTCCGCGTCAAAGACTTCGAAGCGTGGCAAGGCCTCATTCGAGGCCGCGCAAAGGGGCGCGGCCTGTACGCTCTCTACTCGAAGGATCGACTAATCTACGTCGGCCTGGCGACCAAGAGTATTCGCTCTCGTGTGCGAGAGCATATTCGAGCTGGACGGATTCCGTTCATCCGTTTCTCCGTTTTCCTGGTAGCCGGCGCGAGTCCAGCCGTGCAGGGGCGCCGCATCTGGGACCTGGAGGCACTCTTGCTGAACGTCATCAAACCGAGGCCGAGATGGAACAAATCCAAGACGCGTTTTGTCGCGGCCAAACGGCTCCGCGCGCCAGGCGAAGTCCAGTGACTTGGGGTTGGAGCGGACCGACGAGCAGGCCGGCGGCTTGATGCGAGTGTCGGTGGTCGCCAGCCGCTCAACGCGCGTTAGGTTGCCCCCGCACTGGTGGCTCGGGTCGCGCGTCCGGATGGAGCCTAGCCGACGCGGGGCAGCGAGCGCGTGCCGCGTGGTCCAGGCGACCCCTGCCGCACCCGCCCGCCGGCCCCGACGCTACGCGAGGTTGTAGAGCCGAGCGCAGTTGTCCCAGAGGATCTTTCGCTTGCTCTGCTCGGAGAGCGGCAGCTTGAGGAACAGGTTCGTCGCCTCCGGGAAGTGCGAGTCGGAGTGCGGATAATCGGTCGAGAAGACGAGCGTGTCGTCGCCGAGGCGCTGGATCACCCACTCGACCTGGTCCTCGTCGGGATCCACGCTGATGAAGCACTGGCGCCGGAAGTACTCGCTCGGCAGCGCCGAGAGCTTCGCGGCCTCGCCGCTCTTCGACATCTCCCAGTACTCGTCGAGCCGCCAGAGGAGCCAGGGTAGCCAGCTGCAGTTACCCTCGAGGAACGCGACCCGCAGCCGCGGGAAGCGCTCGAGGACGCCGCCGACCGTCATCGACGCCACGGCGGCCATCAGCTCCACCGGATTGTTCAGCCCGCCGGCCATGGTCGTGCTCGGCGCGGTGAGGAACCGATTCACGAAGTGCGTGTCCGAGTAGTTATTAGGCGCGGGATGAAAGCAGATCGGCACGCCCAGTCGCTCGGCCTCCGCCCACAGGGGATCCATCGCGGGGTCGTGCAGATTCATGCCGTTCACCGGATTCGGCATCATCTGGGCCGCAATGAAGCCGAGCTCGGTGACGGCCCGATGGAGCTCGCCGGCTGCGAGCGTCGCGTCGTGGAGGGTCACGAGCGCCGCCGCCTGCATGCGCTGGGGACTTGGCTTGCGGAAGTCCGCCATCCAGTCGTTCCACGCCCGGCAGAGCGCCAGCGCGAACGCGGGATCGAACGCGTCCACGCAGACCACCGGGAGCGTGCGGAAGAGCACGGCGATGTCGAGCCCTTCGACGTCCATCGCGCGCTGCTGCGATACCGCGTCGAAGCGCGCGGCCGCGTAGTCCTTCAGCACGGCGCCGGCTCGCTTTTCCGCGTCGACCCGGCCTCGGCCGAGTGGACGCGGAAACGTGAAGGCGCCGACCGTCCACTGGCTGGTGTAGGCGCCGCGCGTGGCCGTCGGTCTGGGCGTCCGGTCGCGATAGGCGGGGTCCAGGTAGCGGTCGTAGAGATCCGACGGCTCGATGACGTGGAGATCGCTGTCGAGGACGCGAAAGCCAGCTCTGCTCATTTCTGACTCCTTCCGGAGTGGTCGGCGAGAACCTCGGCGACGCACGCGGTCACCTTGACGCCGGTGGGCAGGTGCAGAAACTCGTTGGGCCCGTGGGCGTTCGAGCCGGGCCCCATCGCGCCGGTGATGAGGAACTGGGCTTGCGGAAAACGCTCGCCCAGCATGCTCATGAAGGGAATGGACCCGCCGAGGCCGGCGAACATCGCCGGCTTGCCGAAGTGGGTCGCCGACGCGCGATTGACCGACTCGAGAAGCTTTGGATCGGTCGCCGGCGCGTTCCAGCCGTTGCCCGCCTCGCCGTAGGTCTCGAGCGTGACGCGAGCGCCGTACGGCGGATCCGCCTCGAGGATCTCCTTGAGGCGTCGCACCGCGCGTCCGGCGTCACACGTGGGCGGCAGGCGGAGCGAGAGCTTGAGCGACGTCTTCGGGCGCAGCACGTTGCCGCCGTCGGCCGGCAGCGGAAGGCCCGCGGCGCCGGTGATCGCGAGCGCCGGCCGCCACGTGTTGTTGAGGATCAGCTCGTGCGCGTCGGTGCTCACGGGCTTACCGCCCGGCAGGAATGGAAAGCGATCGTAGATCTCGGCGCCGAGCACGCTCGCGACCTCGCGCGCCTCGGCGAGGCGCTCGCGCGGGATCTCGACGTGGAAGTCGCGCGGGAGAACCTCGCCCGTCCGCGCGTCCTCGAGCCGGTCGAGGATCTGCCGCACGATGCGAAAGCTCGAGGGCACGATGCCGCTCGCGGTGCCGGAATGCACGCCCTCTGTCAGCACCTCGACCGTGAGGACGCCCCCGACGACGCCACGAAGTGAGGTGGTGCCCCAGAGCTGCTCGTAGTTGCCACAGCCCGAGTCGAGACAGACGACGAGGCTCGGCGTGCCGAGCTTCGCCTTGAGCGCGTCCACGTAGTACGGCAGATCGTGGCTGCCGCTCTCCTCGCACGCCTCGATGAGCACGACGCATCGCGAGTGCCGCGCGCGCTGCTCCTGGAGCGCCTGGATGGCGGTGAGTGCCGCGAACGTGGCGTAGCCGTCGTCACCAACGCCCCGGCCGTAGAGCTTGTCGCCGCGGCGCAGGGGCGTCCACGGCCCGGTGCCCTCGGCCCAGCCGACCATCTCGGGCTGCTTGTCCAGGTGGCCGTAGAGCAGCACGGTGTCGACTCTCGTGCCGGGCGCTTCCATGAAGAGCAGGGGCGTGCGCCCCTCGAGCCGCACGACCTCGATGCGCAGGCCCTCGATGGGCCGGGAGCCCGCCCAGCCTCGCAAGAGCTCGACGGCGCGATCGATGTGGCCGTGCTCGCGCCACTGAGCGTCGAACATGGGCGACTTCGCGGGAATCGTGATGTAGTCGGTCAGGGTCGGGACGATGCTCTCGTCCCACGTCTTCTCGACGAACTCGCGGACCTTACCGGAGTCGAGCGCCATCGCGGGTTCCTCAGGAGGCGATGCGGAGGCCGGAGCGGATCTCCCAGAGCTCTTGCAGCTCGAGCGGCGCGTCGACGATCCGGGCGAGCTTGCCGCAGAGGCGACAGTGGATGAAGGCCGGCTCGCGGCCGACGTACGTGCTGTCGCACTTGGGACATCGGGTCGGCGATCCGGAGAGGAAGCGCTTCGCGGCCCGCTGCAGGGTGTGCTCGGGCCCGAGCCGGATCACATCGGCCGGGGCCGCGATCTTCTGCTGCTTCACCCGCTTCGCCTTCGCCAGCTTCATGGGCGAAGGCCATTGTACAGCAGAGGAACTCCTGCGCCGGCGTCAAGAAAAGGCTTCGAGGACAGGCCGTGTGAGGAGCGTATCTTGTGCCGGATGAGGGTCGGCGTGGTCCTGGACGGGCGGCGGTCAGCGGCGGAAATCGCCGAGCTGGCGCGGCTGGCCGAGGCGCAGGGGCTCGCGCACGTGTGGCTGTCGGGCGGCGCCAGGACGAAAGACCATTTCGTGAGGCTCGCCCTGGCGGCCGCCGCGACCCGTCGGATCCGACTCGGCCCGGTCGCGCTGAGCCCCTTCGAGATGCATCCGGTGAGCATCGGTCTGGCCCTGTTGACGCTCGACGAGATCGCACCGGGCCGGGCGAGCCTGGTGCTCGGCGCCGGCGGCGATCTGGCGGCGACGCTCGGGCTGCCGGCCAAAGGTCGCGTGGCGGCGGTCGAGGAATGTATCGACATCGTTCGCGCGCTGGCGTCGGGCGGCGAGATCAACTACGCCGGCGCCCACTACCGGGTCACCGGGCTCTTCTCACCGTGGAGCCGTGTGCGGATGGATCGTCTCTATCTGGGCGCCAACCGGCCGCGGATGCTGCGACTCGCCGCCCGCAAGGCCGACGGCGTGATGGTGACCGATATGCCGCTCGGCTACCTCGGCGCGCTGCTCGGCCGCGTCCGCGCGGAGCTTGCCGAGGCACGGCGCGAGGCGACGCCGTTCGCGTTGAGCAACTGGTTCGTGTGGAACGTCCAGGACACCCTCGCCGAGGCCGAGCGCCTGGCCCGTCGTCAGCTCGGCTTTCGGCTCTACTATATTCGAGACGTGGCGTCCTCGATCGGCCTCAGCGAGCCCGAGGCTCGAGAGCTGCAGGCGCGACAGCCGGAGATGATCCGCGCGATCTTCGCAGGGCGGGAGCCCTGGTCTCCGGCGCCGCACGTCGCCGATCTGCTGATCAAGCATCTCACCCTGACCAGCGATCGCCGGGGGCTGGAACACTGCCTGGAACGGCTCGTCGAGTTCGAGCGGGCGGGGCTCAGCGAGATCGCGCTGGCGCCGCACGGAGATCCAGCCGCCGCGATCAAGTTGATCGGCACCGCCGTGATACCCGCGATCGACCGCGAGGGCGCCTCCGGGGTTGCGTGACTGTCGGCCCGCCCATGTCGTATCCTGTCGTCCACTGGAGGACGAATGATCAAGCTCGACCATCTCACGATCGCAGTGACGGACTGCGAGAAGTCGCGTGACTGGTACATCGAGACACTCGGGCTGAAGCTCGAGTTCGAGATTCCAGAGCGCCGCACCTCCGCGGTGCAAGACGAGTTCGGCTTCACGTTGTTCCTCGCCGAGACGCCCGGGGGACCGGGCAGGCCGAGCTGCGTCCTGACGTTCCAGGTCAGTGACGTCGAGGCCAAGCATCGCCAGCTGGTGGCCGCCGGCGTCAAGTTCGTGCATCCGCCTCAGAAAACCTTCTGGGGCTACGGTGCCGACCTGAAGGATCCCGACGGCTATCACATCTGGTTGTGGGACGAGAAGACGATGCGGGAGAAGGGCGAAGTGTGAGCGAGCTGGTCTCCACCCGCTGGGACGCCGAGTACCGCGAGGGACGGTACGTGACGGAGCCGCCCCTGCCGTTCGTCGGCGAGATCGTCGCCACGCTGCGGGTGCACCCGGCGGCGCTCGCGGGCGCCGGCCTGTACGTCGGCTGCGGCAACGGTCGCAACTATCTGCCGCTCGTCGACGCTGGGTTGAACCTCCAGGGGCTCGACGTCTCCCGGGAAGCGCTCGACCAGCTCGCCGCTCGCCGCACCGATCTGGCGGCGCGACTGACGTGCACGGACTTTCGCCATCTCGACGTCGATGCGGCCTTCGACTACCTCATCGCCCTTCAGGTCTTTCAGCACGGTGTCGAGGCCGATGCGGCGACTTACTTCGCGAAGACAGCGGCGGCGCTCAGACCAGGCGGGCTGTTCTTCCTGCGAGTCAACTCGGCGGCGACCGCGGTCTACTTCCGTCACACCGTGGTCGAGCAGAACCGATGGGGCGGGCGCACGGTCCGCTACGACGAGGGGCCCAAGGACGGGCTCTGCGTCCACTTCTATGTGCGCGAAGAGCTGCAGGCACTCACCCGGGACCGGTTCCATCTCCTGGCCGGGCCACGCGAGCTCGTCACGCGCCGCACCCCGCCGAAGACGGGCAGCTGGTCCCAGTGGGAAGCCGTCTGGCAGAAGACGGTCACGTGACGGAAAACGATGCTCCGCGGCCGCAGCCACGCCGGCCGGCGTGGCCGCAGCCCCGGGTGGAGCAGGTTCTGGTGTTAGTCCCCGGACTGGATGGAGTTCAGGGGGTCGAGGCTGCCGTCGAGCCCTGGCCGGTTGTGGTCGATCTGGATCACGATCTTCTTGGCGCCCCTCGTTTCGTACGCCGCTTGCACCCTGTCGCCGGGCGACAGGTCGCTGAGCTGGCCCTCCGACATCCAGAGCCGAGTGCCGTCGTCCAGGACGATCGAATGGTCGGCTTGATCGATCCAGCGAACCGTCCCCTTCGCGTCCTCGGCCGCTGCGGTCAGGGCAAGCGCGAGCGTCAGAGCGAGCGCGAGTCCCATTGCTTTACCCATGTGTTCTCCCTCCCAGGAGCGAGCTAGTTTCACACTGATACAGCAATCGGCGTGCCGAAGGCGCCGAGAGCCCAGCGCCTGATTTCCTGAGGACTTGGCCGTGGGGGAGGAGTCCCACGCAGTCCCTGTTCCGTGGCAAAACGCGACAGAGCCGTGGCGAAGCGCGACAGGCGTTCGCCTGGCGGGCGACCGTCGGCGCGACGCCCCCTCATCTCGGCAGGAAGCCGCTCAGACCCGAGTCCGCGAGGAAGCGGAAGATCGAGAGCGCCGGAATCAGCGTCGTCTCGCCCGCCACCGGCATCTCGAGGATGCGCTCCTTCATCTCCGGAATCGCCACCTTCACAGTGCGGTAACTTTCGACGATCCCGACCAGCTCGCCGGTCCGCGTGTCGAACACCCCACCTCCGCTCGATCCGTAGCTCACGGAGGCGTCCACCATCCGTGCTGGACCCGTCACGACGAGCTCCCCGGGAGACGAGGCAATCTGGCTGACGACGCCCCTCACCACGGTGAATCGCTCGCCCCACGGGAACGCGACGAGCAGGATCTCGTCGCCGAGGCTTGCGACCGTCTTCAGGCGGACGGGGACGACGTTGAGATGTTCCGTCTCGATGATGGCGAGATCGAGGTCCGGGCTCACGAAGGCCACCGACGCCGGTACGACGCTCGTGCTGCCCGGCAACCGGACGTAGATCCGCTGCGGGTGGGAGGGCTCGACGAAGTGCCGGGCGGTGACGATCCACGATCGTCGCGCCCCGGGATCCGTCGCGACGACGACCCCGGACGCCGCGCGCCGGAAGCCCCCGTCCCGCTCGGACCGGAGCTGCACAGTGGACGCGAGGACGCCCCGGATCAGCTCGGCGCGGTCCGGGACGCGCGGTGCCGAGATGCAACCGGCTCCGGTGAGGGCCACCGCCACCAGCGTGACCAGGCACCTCATCCTTCGTCCTCGGTCGCCTGGCGCTCGAGGATCCGGTAGAGCGTGCTCCGGTCGATGCCCAGGAGTTCGGCGGCCCGGACCTTGTTGCCACCCGCTTCCTCGAGCACCTTGGTCACGTACCAGCGCTTCACGTCCTCGAGCGTCATTCCGGCAGCCGGCAGACGAGGGGCGCGGTCGGGCTGCTCGCGAAGGTGGAGGGGGAAGTCGTCGAGCAGGAGAGTCTCCGAGGACGCCAGGGCCACCGCGCGCTCGATGACGTGCTCGAGCTCGCGCACGTTGCCCGGCCAATGATAGGCGGCGAGCAGCGCGAGCGCTTCGGGCGTGAGGCGCTTGACCGGGCGCCCGGTCCGCTGGGCGAAGGCCTCGAGGAAATGCTGGGCGAGGAGCGGGATGTCCGATGACCGCTCGCGCAGCGGCGGCATCGTGACCGTGACGACGTTCAGCCGGTAGTAGAGGTCGTCCCGAAATCCTCCCTCCGCGATGAGCTTGCGGAGGTCGTGGTTCGTTGCGGCCACGACCCGGACGTCGACCGGGATCGGGTCGTTGCCACCGACGCGGCGGATCGTCCGCTCCTGGAGCGTCCGGAGGAGCTTGGCCTGGAGGGGCGCCGTGAGCTCGCCGATCTCGTCGAGAAAGCAGGTGCCGCCGGCCGACGTCTCGAGGAGACCGCGCCGCGCGACGAACGCGCCGGTGAACGCGCCACGCTCGTGGCCGAACAGCTCCGACTCGAAGAGTGTCTCGGGCAGGGCGGCGCAGTCCACCACGACGAACGGACGGCCGGCGCGGGCGCTGGCGTCGTGGATCGCCCGAGCGACGAGCTCCTTGCCGGTCCCGGTCTCTCCTTGGATCAGGACGGTCGTCTCGAGACTCGCGACGCGCGCGACGAGCTTGTAGATTTCCACCATCTGGTGCGACTGGCCGACCAGGGCGTCGAAGCCGTAGCGCGCCTTGAGCTCCCGCCGGTACTGAAGGTTCTCGTGCGCGAGTCGCCGCGCGGCGAGTGTGCGCGCGACGACGATCTTGATCTCCTCCATCCGGAACGGCTTGGAGAGGTAGTCGGCCGCGCCGGCGGCGACGGCTGCGATGGCCGTCTCGATGGTGGCGAAGGCGGTCAGGATGACGACCGGCAGGTCGGGCTGGATCGTGGCCAGACGCTTGAGGACGCTGAGGCCATCGAGGTCGGGCATGCGCAGGTCGACCAGCGCCATGTCGAACGGCTGGGCCGCGACCAGCTGCAGGCACTCCTCACCGCCGGCGGCGACGCGCACCCGGTAGCCCTCTCGCCCGAGCGCCTCGGCCAGCAGCTCGCGCGCGACCTGATCGTCGTCCACCACCAAGAGCAGCGGAGAGGGGACGCTCACGGACCACTCTCGACGGCGGGGAGGATGACACGGAACGTGCTGCCACGCCCCTCGTCGCTCTCGATCTCGATTCTCCCCTTGTGCTCCCGCACGATCTCGGCCGTGATGAACAGTCCGAGCCCGGTGCCGCGTCCGGCTTCCTTCGTCGAAAAGAAGGGGTCGAAGATGTGCTTGCGATCCGTCGCCGCGATGCCATGTCCCGAGTCGGCGATCGCGATCTCCACCTCCCCCTGGGCCGGCCGGGCCAGGGTCGTCACTTCGACGCGTCCGCCCGACGGCGTGGCGTCGATCGCGTTGGTCAGGAGGTTGAGTATCACCTGCTGGAGCTGGTCCCGCTGGCCACGGACCAGGGGCAGCGCGGGCTCGGCATGCACGTCGAGGCCAAGCCCGGCGCTGGCGAGTCCCGGACGGACCAGCACGGCCGTGTCCCGCGCCAGATCGTTCAGGTCGACGGCGCTGGACTCACCGGGCACACGCCGGGTGGCGTCCAGGAATCGAGCGATGATCTCGATGACGCGCGTCACCTGGGCCTCGATGACGGCGAGACGCCGCGCGACATCGTCGGTCAGCACAGTCGGCGGCAAGTCCCGTCGGAGCAGTTCGAGATGGCCCGCGACCGAGTGCAGGGGCGTGCCGACCTCGTGCGCCACTTCGGCCATGACCTGACCGGAGAGCGCGAGCCGCTCGGCGTGGCTGAGCCGGCGCTGCATCTCGAAGAGCAGCGCGTTCAGCCGCTCGACCTGCTGGTACCGCCGGTCGAGCTCGCCGGTGGCGTCAGCGATGCGCGTCCGCAGCTCGTCGCTGAACCGACCGATACGCGCGACCATCTCGTTGAAGTGATGGGCGAGGACGCCGAACTCGTCCGCCGTCGCCACCGAGACCGCGGCCGGCACGCCGTCGTCCGCGACCGAGGAGATCGCGTCCATGAAGCGCCGGATGGGTCGATCCACGACGAGCTGGATCGCGACGCTCATCAGGACGGCCGTGAGCACCAGCGACGCCGTGGCGAGCGTGAGCGCCCAGAACCGAATCCTTCCCGCCAGCTCTTCGGCCCGCTGCGCTGAGAACTTGACGGCGACCGCGCCGGCCACCACGCCCTCGAGCGTGATGGGGGCCATCACCTCCCAGTGCTGGCCGGCATCGGTCGTGACGGCGCGCGAGACGACGCGGCCGCCCAGCACCTCGTCGGCATCGCGCGGCGTGAACGGCAGCGGGACGTTGGGCGCGTTCGAGGCGACGACCGTCGCCCCCTCGCGTTCGAAGGTGAGGACGTCGAGCTGGAGCACGCTGCGCCGGATCTCGAGGAGGCGCGCGATCAGCTGCGAGAGTGCCGGACCAGTCTCGAGCTCGCGGCGGCCGCCGATGGCGGCGGCCACCTCACGCGCGTAGACGATCGCGCGGTTCTGCAGATCTTCTTCGATCGCCCGGCGCGCGAGAAGCAGGCTGACCCACGTGAACCCCGAGGACACGACGAGAATGGCCAGCGTGCCGCAGAGGATGAGCTTGTGCCGGACGCTGAGGCGCATGCTAGGCGACCGGTGGCCTCCGCGCCGTCCACGGTCGCGCGGCTTCGAACGCGGCCGACGCGGCGAGCACGGTCGGCTCGTCCTCGAGGTGTCCGACGATCTGCAGGCCCACCGGCATTGTCGCTTCCTCCCGAGACGATGCTACTCGCAACACGATCGGTGAGAAAGCCTCCGATCTCCCTGGTAAGATCAACGTTGTCCGAGTCGTCGGACAGGGGAGGACCGGGCCTATGTGGGGGTCGAGGACGAAGCTGGGGATGCCGTCGAGGGAGAAGGCGCTTCCGGGCCGGGCCGAACGCATGCCGGTGCCGGCCGCTCACTACGTGAACCGTCATCCGCTCGCGGCGCCTTTCCCGGCGGGGCTCGAGATGGCGATATTCGGCCTCGGCTGCTTCTGGGGAGCCGAGCGCAAGTTCTGGGAGGCGCCGGGCGTCTTCACGACAGCGGTCGGCTACGCCGCCGGCTTCACGCCGAACGCCACCTACGAAGAGGTGTGCACCGGCCTCACCGGCCACAACGAGGTCGTGCTCGTCGTCTACGACCCAAAACGCATCAGCTACGACGGTCTGCTGAAACTCTTCTGGGAGAGCCACGACCCGACCCAGGGGATGCGCCAGGGCAACGACGTCGGCACGCAGTACCGCTCCGGGATCTACGTCTACACGCCGGAGCAGCGGCGGCAGGCCGAAGCCTCACGCGAGGCTTATCAGCGCGTGCTCTCGAAGGCGGGCTTCGGCGTCATCACGACGGAGATCCTCGACGCGCCGGAGTTCTACTACGCCGAGGACTATCACCAGCAATACCTCGCCAAGAATCCCAGCGGGTACTGCGGGCTCGGCGGCACCGGCGTCGCCTGCCCCACCGGCCTCGTCGAGGCCGCGGGGCGCAGAGGCTAGCGCGGCTCTACCGTCCCTTCAGCGCCTGCCAGACGCGCTCCGGGCGGAGCGGCATGTCGAGATGCCGCACGCCGAAGGAACGGAGCGCATCCACCACCGCGTTGACGATCGCCGGCGTGGCGCCGATCGTGGCCGCCTCGCCGATGCCCTTGGCGCCCATCGGATTGCGCGGCGAGGGCGTCACCGTCTGATCGGTCTTGAACGACGGCAGATCATCCGCGTGCGGCAGCGCGTAGTCCATGAGCGAACCCGTCACGAGCTGCCCGTCTTCGCCGTAGACCAGCTCTTCGAGCAGCGCCTGGGCGATGCCCTGGGCGAGGCCGCCGTGCACCTGCCCAGCCACGAGCGTTGGGCTGACGCGCACGCCACAGTCGTCGACCGAAATGAAGTCGCGCACGGTGACCCGGCCCGTCTCGCGATCCGCTTCCACCACCGCGACGTGAGCGCCGAAGGGATAAACGAGCGCCGGCGGCCGGAAGAACTCGGTCGACTCGAGCCCTGACTCGATCCCGTCCGGCAGGCCTTCGCCGTAGGCGCGCGCGGCGATCGCGTCGATCGTGAGCGCCTTGTCGGGCACGCCTTTCACCTGATAGCGACCATCGGCGAAGACGACGTCGTCGGGGGCGGCCTCGAGCATGTGGGCGGCGAGGCGGCGCGCCTTGGCCTGGACCTTCAGCGCCGCCCCCATGATGGCCGAGCCGCCGACCACCAGGCTCCGGCTGCCGCCGGTGCCGTTGCCCATGGGCGTGTTCAGGGTGTCGCCGTGCCGCACCACGATCTTGTCGAACGGGACCCCGAGGTGGTCGGCGATGATCTGCGAGAAAGACGTCTCGTGTCCCTGGCCGTGCGCCGAGGTGCCCGTGTACGCGGTCACGGTGCCGCCGGGCTCCACGCGCACCACCGCGCTCTCGAAGGGGCCGAAACCGCACATCTCGACGTAGCAGGACATGCCGATGCCGAGCAGCTTCCGGTCCTGGCGCTGCAGCCGGTCCTTCTGCTCCGCGCGAAGCTTCGCGTACCCAACCAGGTCGAGAGCCTTCGTGAGCGCGTGGTCGTACTCGCCGCTGTCGTAGTGCTGGCCGGTCGGCGCCTGGTATGGGAAGGCGCTGGGTGGAATGAAGTTCTTACGCCGGACGTCCTCGGGCGGGCGGCGGAGCTCGGCCGCGATGACGTCGATCAGGCGCTCGAGGTAGTACGCGGCTTCTGGCCGTCCGGCGCCTCGATACGCCGCGACGCTCGTCGAGTTGGTGAAGACGCACGTCGACTGCAGGTCGACGTGCGCGACCTTGTAGACGCCCACGCCCATACTCAGCGTGAGGTCGGGGATGAACGTGAAGACCGGGTAGGCTCCGATGTCGGCGGTCACGCGCATGCGGAGCGCTGTGATGGTGCCGTCGTCCTCGACGGCGGCCTCGAGGTCCGTGACCTGGGCGCGTCCGTGCGTGGTCGCCATCATGTGCTCGACCCGCGTTTCCGTCCAGCGGAGCGGCATGCGGTAGACCCGCGCGAGCGCGGCGAGCGTGGCGTCCTCCGGATAGCACCCGAACTTCACGCCGAAGCCCCCGCCCACTTCCGGAGCGATCACGCGGATCAGGTTCTGCGGCATGCCGAGCGCCGTTGCCAGGTCGTTGCGCAGGCCGTGGGGCGCCTGGTTCGTCGCCCAGACGATGAGGCCGCCCGAGGTCGGGTCGGGCGCCGCCAAGGTCGCGCGCCCCTCGAGCGGGACGCCGCACAGACGCTGGCTCACCATGCGCTGCTTTACGACGCGCTTGGCTTTGACGAAGACACCGTCGGGGTCCCCGGCCTTGATCGTGTTCTGGTGCTCGATGTTGCCGGGTGCGTCGTCGTGGATCTGCGGCGCGCCCTTGGCCATCGCTCGGAACGGATCCGTCACGGCGGGCAGCGGCTCCCAGTCGACGACGACATCGGCGGCGGCGTCCACCGCGACCTCCTCCGACGTCGCGATGACGGCGGCGACGGCCTCGCCGACGTGGCGCACACGGTCCACTGACAAGGGGTAGTGTTTGCGCCCGGTGTTGGCCGACGCGTCCCCGCCGCCGCCCTCGCCGGCGCCGGGCAGCGGGAGCGGCGCGCAGAGCTTGCGGATGTCGCTGCCGGTCACCACCTTGAAGACGCCCGGGTGTCGCAGCGCCTGCGCGGCGTCGATCCCGCGGACGCGCGCGTGCGCGTGCGGGCTCCGGACGAACGCGACGTAGTGCATGCCCGGCAGCGCCAGGTCGCCCACATAGCTCGAGGTGCCCGTGATCAGGCGGGGATCTTCCTTGCGCTTGACTTCCGCTCCCATCAGTCGTGGAGTCGCCATGGTCAGTTAGAATACTCCATGCGCGGTTGGCGTCCAGGGCTCGTCGGCGTGATGTTGCTGGGCCTCACCCTGGCCGCGTGCGCCGTCGGAGGATCCGGTGGTGCCGAACCGCTGGCCGGCGCTCGCGCGCCGATCGATCACATCGTCGTGCTGTTCCTCGAGAACCGCACGCTCGACCATCTCTTCGGAACCTATCCGGGCGCCGAGGGGCTCGCGGGCTACAACGGCCGGCAGGCCGACAAGAGCGGCGCCGCGTACGCGACCCTGCCGCCTCCGCTGGGGCGCGACGGCAAGCCCGATTCGCGCTTCCCCGCCGATCTGCCCAATGCGCCGTTCGCGATGCAGAAGTACGTCGCGCCGTTCGACCTGACCAACAACCCGGTCCACCGCTTCTATCATATGCAGCGGCAGTACGGCGCCGGTGCCGACGGCGTTTCGATGGGCAAGTGGGTTGCTGAAGGGACCAGCGGCGGGACCACGATGGGGTACTTCGACCGTTTGGCGAGCCCGACGCAGTGGCGACTGGCCGATGAGTTCGTGCTCCTCGATCACTGGTTCCAGGGCATTCACGGGGGCTCGTTCGCGAATCACTTCTATCTAATCTCGGCGGGCGTCGCGCGGTACACGGAGGCGCCGGCCAACGAGCGCGCGGCCGGGGTCGGCCCCGCCGGTCGAGTCGAAAAAGACGGCGACGTCGATCCCGGCGGCTGGGTCGTGAACAATCTCGATCCGCCCTATCCGCCGCAGCGGGTGGACCGCATCCTCCGCACGCCGCAGACCGCGCCGACGATCGCCGACCGACTCGACGCCGCCGGAATCACCTGGGTCTGGTACGCCACCGGCTGGGGCGGCGGCGCCGACGCCGTGAAGCAAGGGCTGGTACCGCATCACAACCCGTTCCAGTACGTGAAGCGCATCATGGAGACGCCCGAGGGCCGCGCCCACATCCGGGACGCGTCCGACTTCAGCCGGGCGCTACGGGACGGCGACCTGCCGTCGGTCGCGTTCGTGAAGCCCCACGCCAAGGACAACGCGCACGCGGCGTCCTCGACGGTCGGCGCGGGCGACCGCTGGATCGCCGAGATGGTGCGCGAGGTGATGGCGAGCCGCTACTGGTCGCGCGTCGCGGTCGTGATCACCTATGACGAGGGCGGCGGCTGGTTCGATCACGTGCGGCCTCCCGTCGTGGACCGCTTCGGGCTCGGGACGCGCGTGCCTACTTTGATCGTCTCGCCCTATGCGAAGCGGGGCGTCATCGGCCACCGTGAGTACGATCACGCCTCCGTGCTGAAGCTGATCGAGTGGCGCTTCGGGCTCGAGCCGCTGACCGACCGCGACCGGCGGGCCGCCGCGCCGCTCGAAGCGTTCGACTTCACCCAGCCTCCGCGCGACCCGGTGGCGCTGCCGTGAACCGTCTGGCGAGGGCCTGACCGTGGCCGATCGGCTCGACGCGATCGAGATCGAGACCACGGCCGCGCCCGGCGCCAGCATCGTCTGGATGCACGGGCTCGGCGCCGACGGCCACGACTTCGTGGACGTGGTCCCCGGGCTCCGCCTTGCCGCCCGTCCCGGCGTGCGCTTCGTCTTTCCGCACGCGCCCATGCGGCCGGTGACGATCAACGGCGGCTACGTGATGCGCGCCTGGTACGACATCCGCGACGACCACGGCGAGCGGCGCGAGGATCCGGCCGGGGTGCGCGCGTCCCAGAAGGCGATCGAGGCGCTGATCCAGCGCGAGAAGGAGCGCGGGGTCCCCGCCGCGGCAATCGTGCTCGCCGGCTTCTCGCAGGGCGGCGCCATGGCGCTCCACACCGGCCTGCGCCACGCCGAGCGCCTGGCTGGCGTCATGGCGCTCTCGTGCTCGCTGCCGCTCGCCGACACGCTGGCGGCCGAGGCCGCTCCCGCGAATCGCGACGTGCCCATCTTCATGGCCCACGGGACGCACGACCCGATGATCCCGCTGGCGCGCGCGCGCCGGGCGCGCGCGGTGCTCACGGGACTCGGCTACCCTGTGGCGTGGCACGAGTACCCGATGCCGCATTCGGTGTGCGCCGAGGAGATCGCCGACATCGCCGTGTGGCTCGGAAAGGTTCTTGGCGCAACGCGCCCCTGACTCATTGACAAACCGATCGGATGGCGGTTGACTGGACTCGACGGGAGGGCAGGCGCCGCCTCCTGGTCGTGGCGCAAACCGTAGTGGAGGCAATGATGGAGACACCACCGGGCTGGAATGGCGCGCTACTGGTGGGTCGTTGCCGGTGGCGCGCCTAGTCGACTGGTTCTCATGCTGAGTCCCGGCGCACGCTGGGACGCGCAGCGCTGGCGCTGCGCAAGAATCACATGACGCTCGGGGGCGGTGCACCGGTCCCGCCCCTGAGCGTTTGCTTTCCCCCAAGCTCCTAGGCCTGCGCGACCTTCCTGAGGTCCTCGACCAGCATCGTGTAGAGCTGCGCCTGCTGCGCTTCGTCCTCGCCGCGGAGTACGGCCGAGGGATGGAAGGTCGCGATCGTCTTGGGCGCCCAGCGCGTCGCCGCGAACCGGCCGTGGTCCCTGGTGATCCGAAAGCTGTCGCCGATGATCGCGCGCGCGGCGGTGGCGCCGAGACAGACCAGGATCTCCGGGCGGATCGCCGCGAGCTCGGCTTCGAGCCAGGGGCGGCAGGCCGCGAGCTCGCTCGCCCGCGGCGTCTGGTGGATCCGGCGCTTGCCGCGTTCTTCGAACTTGAAGTGCTTGACTGCGTTGGTGACGTAGAGCCGCTCACGGTCGAGGCCGACCTCGGCCAGGGCGCGATCGAGCACCTCGCCGGCCGGACCGACGAACGGCGCGCCCTGCCGATCTTCTTGATCCCCCGGCTGCTCGCCGACCAGCACGATGCGCGCCTTGTCGTCGCCCCGGCCGAACACCATCTGGGTAGCGTGGCGGTAGAGATCGCACCCGGTGCAGCGCGCAGCCGCCGCGCGAAGCTCGGCGAGCCCGGCCCCGGCGGGGACGAACGGCGCGGCGCTTTCCCCTTCGCCCGGGCCTTTCTGCGTCAGCAGTGAGTTGAGCCGCTGCACGCCCGGATCGCGGGCGTCCGTCAGGAGATCATGGTTCTCGTGGACCAGCCGCCAGAGCGTCTCGTAGAGGACTTGCCAGCGCGCCGGGTCAGCGGAGGCCGCCGCCCGGCGCGCGAGCTCCAGGAACTGGCGCGGCACCCGCACGGAGCCGCGGGGCGCCGGAGCCTCGCCGGCGAGCGAGGGCTGGTCGGCGGTCGCGGTCTCGCGCCAACGCACGTCGGCCGGCGGCACGCCCTCGCGCAGGAGCATGCGGGCCGCCGCCTGCCAGCTCTCGAACGTCGGCTCGATCGCGACCGTCCTCATCGGCGATCATCTTCATGATCGCAGGCGGCCGGACGCGTCGCTACTTCTTCTCGGCCGGCGTGACCGTGATCGACTTCTTGTCGCACTCCGCATCACTTGTCCGGAGTCGCGCCTGGGCCGGTGGGGCTCTTCGGATAGCTCGCCTCGGGCCTGGGGGCCCCAGCCCCCGGGCGGCCCTGCGGCTCGCACTACGGCCCCGCGACGGCTTGCCGCGCGCACCGCGGTCCGGCGTCCATGTGTTCCTCCTAGCGTTTGCGGTCGCGGCCGAAGAAGCCGTCTTTGGGTCGTGCGTGCGCGTGGTAATGGTCGGGGATGTTGCGCATGTGATCGTCGACCCAGAACTCGCCGAGCTGGGCCGTGGCGACTTCGCCGAGGTGCCTGCGCATGTGCGCCACGTGCTCGGCGGGCGGCGTGGTGCCGTGGAAGCGCCAGACCACCATGGGCGTCTCGCAGATCTCGCACTCGGCGATCCAGCAGATGTCGTCCTCAAAGAACCAGGGCGTCAACTTCAACGCTCGGCAGAGATCACAGTCTTTCACGCGGGTGAACTCGGGAGGGGACGGGGCGGGCGTGCTCACACTGCTACCCTACCTCAGTCGCTGCGAACCATAGGTCGTTTCTTCGTGCGCCGCGCCCGAGCCGTGGCGGACTCGGGTGGGGGCCGCGAGGAGGCCGAGCCCCGCCAGCACGAGCGCCCCGGCCAGCAGCCAGAACACGCCTTCGTAACCGCCCAGGGCCACCTGCAGGAGCGAAGCGGCGAACGGGGCGACCGCGCGCGCGCCGTTCGCCCCGAGCGCCACCGCGCCGCTGATCGAGCCGTAGTGGCGCGGTCCGAAGATCTCGGCGATCGTCGTCGCGCGGGCCAGCGTGGCCATGCCGTTCGCCGCGCCGAGCATGACCACCATCGGCGCCAGGGTCGGCAGGCGCCGTACCAGCGCGAGCTGGGCAAGCGCCATCGCCTGGAACAAGAAGATCGCGACGGTGAGGGCGCGGTGGCCGAAGCGCGCCACGATGGGGCCGAAGACGAGGCGCGCCGGGAGCTGCATGGCCCCCATCCATCCGATCATCGCGGCGGCCAGGGTGGGGGAGTAGCCGCGATCGCTCAGGTACGGGATGAGATGCACGGTGACGGAGTTCGTCGTGAAGTTGCTGGCGAGAAACGCGAGGACCAGCACCCAGAACACGCCGGTCCGCGCCGCGGCGCCGAGCGTCAGCCCCGGCATGGGAGCGCCCACGCGCGCCTCGTCTGCGCTGCGTCCGCCGTGTCGCGACGGGCGCCGCAGCACGAACGCGTGGATCGGAATCGTCGGCACCGCGAGAATCATGGCCAGCGCGGCGAGCGCGCCGCGCCAGCCGAGGCGGCCGACCAGCCAGGCCTCGAACGGCATGAAGATGGTGCTCGCCAGCGCCGCCACGAGCGTCACGACGAGAAGGGCGCGGTCGCGGCTCTCCATGGGGAACCAGCCGACGATCGCCGCGAAGGCGGGCTCGTAGAGCGTCGCGGCCATGGCGAGGCCCATGAGGGCCCAGACGGCGTAGAGCGCGCCGAGGCTTTCGACCCGCGCCCACGCCAGGACAAGCGCCGTCCCGAGAATGGAGCCGAGGGTCATGATGCCTCGGGCGCCGTGCCGATCGATCCAGCGACCGATCGGTAGCGCCGCGAGCGCCGAGGTGAGGAGCCCGATCGAGAGCGCGCCGGTCAGCTGGGCGCGCGAGAAGCCGAGGTCGGCCTCCATGGGCCGGAGCATGACCGGGAAGCCGTAATAGAGAATGCCCCACGACACCGTCTCCGTGATCGAGAGGCCGGCCACGATGATCCAGCCGTAGTAGACCCTCGGAGCGGCGGTCAGATCCGATCTCGTCTCTGACGGCTCAGCGCCCGTCCGCCGGCAACTCCCGGAGAATCATGCACGTGCTCACGGCGTGAGCGACGAGCTTGCCGCCGGCGTCGAGCACGTCGCATTCGACGAGACCGAGCGTGCGCCCGGCGTTCTTCACGCGCGCGCGCGCCGCAATGCGACCCGCGCGGACTGCTCGCAGGAAGTTCACCTTCATTTCCACCGTCGTGTAGCTCTCGTCCTCGCCGAGGGTCGTCATGAAGGCCCAGCCCATCGCGGCATCGGCGAGCGCGCCGAGGATGCCGCCCTGCACGGTGCCCATCGGATTGCCGTGGGCGCCAGTCGCATCGAGCTCGACGAGGGCCTCGCCCGCGGCGAACGAGGCGAGCCGCATGCCCAGGAGCGTGGCCGCCGCGGGCGGTGGAACCTCGCCGCGCAGCAGCGCTTCCATGCCGTCCAGCATCCTCGCCATCGCCCACCCCTCTCGTGGATCCGGCCGTGGATTTTCATCGCCCCGTGAGCGCGTCACTCTAGGCGCCCGTGCGCGCTCCCGTCAACCGGTCTGCGCTTGGCCGCGTGTCCGGCGCGACGCTCGGCCTGCTAGGATCGTGCGCGTGGTCGCGCTCGCCCTGGTGCTGGTGGCCCTCGGGGCCGGGGATCATGATCGCTCGCTCAGCGTCGGGGGCGCCACGCGGACGTACGTCGTGCACGTCCCGTTCCGGGTGAGCGAGGGGCGGCCCTTACCCGTCGTGCTCGCGTTCCACGGCGGCGGCGGCAACGCAGCGGGCTTCAAGGCGTACGCCGGCCTCGACGCCCTCGCGAGGGCTTCGTGGTCGTCTACCCCGATGGCTCGGACAAGCTCGGGCGCCGGCTCCTCACCTGGAACGCGGGCGGCTGCTGCGGCTACGCGGCCGCGCAGAACGTGGACGACGTGGGCTTTGCCGTCGCCGTGCTCCGTGACGTCGCGCGCAACGTGTTGGTCGATCCCACGCGCGTCTACGCCACCGGGCACTCCAACGGCGCGATGATGGCCTATCGCATGGCGATCGAGGCCTCGGAGCGCATCGCGGCGATCGCTCCCGTCGCCGGCGCCATGCAGACGGAGCGCTTCCCACCGCCGAGCCCGGTGCCCGTGCTCCACATCCACAGCGTCGACGACCCGCGCGCGCTCTACACGGGCGGCCTCGGGCCGCCGTTCCCGGGGACCCAGAGTCGCGTCGTCCACCGCGCCGTCGAGGGCGAGATTCGGCGCTGGGTCGCGCACGACCGCTGCCCCAGCGAGCCGCGGATGGCCGAACAGCGCACCGCGCCCGCGCCTGGCGGCCCCGACCACACCGCAGCGCGCCTCGTGTGGGCGCCGTGCGCCGCCGGCACCGAGGTGCAGCTGTGGAGGCTCACCGGGGCGGGCCACGGCTGGCCGGGCTCGCACGTGCGGCTGCCCGAGAAGGTGATGGGCCCGGACACGGTCACGATCGACGCCGCGCTGGAAGCCTGGCGGTTTCTCGCCCGCTTCCGCCGCCCCGACGCGCCTCCGCTCGAAGAACCCTGACGGGCTGGGCGCGGCATCTCGCCCGAGCCGGGCCTCTCGGGTGCTACGATCGTTTCGATGAAGGAGCGCGGCTTCGGTTACATCGAGATCGTCATCGTGCTGGCGGTCGTGGCCGTCGCCGGGTATCTGCTCATGCAGTACTTCACCTCGACGGCGAAGACCGTCGAGAAGATCCAGCAGGACCGCCCGCTCGCCCGCACCAAGCTCGCGGCCGATCAGGCGACGCTCACGTCGGTGCAGGGCCTCGTGCGCAGCTATCAGGCCGAAAAGGGCCAGTATCCGCCGGACAAGGCGACCGTGGTGGGGCTCCTCGTCTCGCCGCCGCGCTTTCAGTGCGCCGGCAACGACTTCGAGTACGACCCCGCGACGGGCACGCTCAGCCTCACGATCACCGACGACTCGCGCTGCTGACGGGCGGTCCTTTCCCCTGACACCAGGAATGAACGCCGCGCTTGCGTTACACTCATCGGGATGAGCGAAGAGGCGCGCGAGAAACCCAGCAACTTCATCCGGGACATCATCCTGGAGCACAACGCCAGCGGACGCTTCGGCGGCAAGGTGATCACGCGCTTTCCGCCCGAGCCGAACGGCTATCTCCACATCGGTCACGCCAAGGCCATCTGGATCGACTTCGGCATGGCCGAGGAATTCGGCGGCCGCTGCCACCTGCGTTTCGACGACACCAACCCGACCAAGGAGAGCCAGGAGTACGTCGACTCGATCGTCGACACCGTCCGCTGGCTCGGCTTCGACTGGGGGCCGCACCTCTACTTCGCGAGCGACTACTTCGAACAGCTCTACGTGTGGGCTGTGGAGCTGATCAGGGCCGGCCGCGCCTACGTCGACGATCTGACGGCGGACCAGATGGCCGAGTACCGCGGCACCCTGACCGAGCCGGGCCGCGAGAGCCCATACCGCGATCGCTCGGTCGAGGAGAATCTGGATCTCTTCAGCCGCATGCGCGCGGGCGAGTTCGAGGACGGGACGAAGACGCTGCGGGCGAAGATCGACATGGCCTCGGGCAACATCAACCTGCGCGATCCGGTCATGTACCGGATCCGCAAGGCGACGCACCATCGCACGGGCGATGCCTGGTGCATCTATCCCATGTATGACTGGGCGCACGGCCAGTCGGACTCGATCGAGGGCATCACGCACTCGATCTGCACGCTCGAGTACGAGGACCATCGCCCGCTCTACGACTGGTACCTCGACCAGCTCGGCGTGCACCATCCCCAGCAGATCGAGTTCGCGCGCCTGAATCTCTCGCACACCGTGCTGTCGAAGCGAAAGCTCCTGCAGCTGGTGGAGCAGGAGAAGGTGAGCGGCTGGGACGATCCGCGCATGCCCACGCTCGCCGGTCTGCGCCGCCGCGGCTACACCCCCGAGGCCATCCGGGACTTCTGCGAGCGCATCGGCGTCGCCAAGGCCGACAACGTCGTCGACATCGCGCACCTCGAGCACTGCCTGCGCGAGGACCTGAACCGGCGCGCGTTCCGGCGCCTGGCGGTGCTGCGTCCGCTGCGGCTGGTCATCGAGAACTACCCCGAAGGCAAGGTGGAGGAGCTGGAGGCGGTCAACAACCCCGAGGATCCTTCGGCCGGCGTCCGTCGGGTGCCCTTCTCCGGCGTTCTTTATATCGAGCAGGAGGACTTCCGCGATCCGGCGCCGCCCAAGTACTTCCGGCTCTCACCCGGCGCCGAGGTACGCCTGCGCTATGCCTACATCGTCAAGTGCACCGGCGTCTCGCGCGCACCGGATGGCTCGATCACCGAGGTGCGCTGCGCCTACGATCCCGACTCGCGCGGCGGCGACTCGCGCGGGCGCAAGGTGAAGGGCACCATCCACTGGGTCTCGGCCTCCCACGCCGTTCCCGCCGAGGTCCGCCTCTACGACCACCTCTTCACCGTGCCCAAGCCCGACGACGCCGAGGACTGGGCGACCGTGCTGAACCCGCACTCGCTGGAGAGACTGCGCACCTGCCGGCTCGAGCCGTCGCTGGTGGGCGCCGCGCCCGGCGAGCGCTACCAGTTCGAGCGCCAGGGCTACTTCTGCGTCGACTCGCGCGATTCGGCGCCGGGGCGTCTGGTGTTCAACCGCACGGTGGGATTGCGCGATACGTGGGCGAAGATCGAGAAGGGTGAGCGGCGAGGGACGTTATGAGCTCAGCAGAGTCGATCAAAGGGCGAGCCACCGTCATCCAGCCGAGCGAAGGCGCTTCTTTCTGGCAGCCGGTGCCCGCCAACGGGCACGCCGACCCGAAGCTGACGCCGGCGAGCACCGGGTACGATGGTCTGGCGATGGGCTACCAGACGATCGCGCCGGGCAGCCGCGTGCGCGAGCACTCGCACGGCGACCAGGTCGAGCTGCAGATTTGCTTTCGTGGGCGCGGGCGCGTCGTGGTGGACGGCGTGAGTCATCCGCTCGTGCCGGGCACCGCGTGCTTCCTCGGCGGGGACGTCAAGCACGAGATCATCAACGAGGCCAACGAGGAGCTCGTGATGCTCTGGCTCGTCTCGCCGCCCGGGCTGGAGAACTTCTTCAGGGCGATCGGTCGGCCGCGAACGGCAGGCGAGCCGGCGCCCGCGCCGTTTGCGCGGCCGGAGAACGTGATCGAGATCGAGCGCGCGCTGGGGATGAACGACACGCGCGCCTGACCGGATCGTCCACGGCCATCGCGCTCAGCATCGCCGCATGCCGAGCGTTCGATCAGTGTCGACCGATGCGGACGGCCGGACACGGGCGCGCGCGGTCAGTTGAACGCGAGTTCGTTCTTGACCGCCCGGACGCCGGCAACCTGACGCGTGAGCTCGGAAGCCCTGGCGCTCTGGGCGCTCGTCCCGACCGTTCCACGCAACGTCACGAACCCCGCGTCCACGCGGACGTCGATGTTTGCCCGTCCGAGTTGCTCATCGCGCGCGAGTGTCTGGCGTACGGCGCTCGTCAGTTGCTGGTCTTGGATGTCGACGAGCGGTCGCTCGACCGGTGGAACGACCTGGAGCTCGTTGCTCACCCGCTCGACGCCCGCGACGCGACTGGCGAGGGCCTCCGCCGTCTTCTTGGCTTCCTCGGAATCCACCTTTCCGCGCAGTGTCACGACACGATGGTCGGAGTCGACGGAGATCGGAGACCCTTTGATGCGCTCGTCGTTGAGGATCGCGATCGCGGTCGTCGCCGTCAGCCAGGCATCGGTCACTCTGATCTCGACCTTGTCGTCGGCCGGGTCGGCCGCCGCGCAGTCGATCGCCGACGTGCCCAGCATCGCGCTGACAACGAGTGCCGAAGCGGTGAGCATCACGGTGTGTCGCATGGCGTACCCCTCCGGCGTGCCGTGGGACGCATTGGGCGTGCCATCGGCGGTGTGGCTCACAAATGCCGAAGTTTTCGGGCGTCGCCGGGACTCGGCCCGGTCGGGCCGAAGCGTGACAGGTACTATCTACCTGGGTGGGTGGTAGAACCTACACACAGCGCAGAGGAGGAGGGCTCCCATGCCCAGGGTCGATATCGCGGTGCCCGGCATCCCGCGGCCGCTGGCGAACTACACCCCCGCCACGCGCGCCGGCAACCTCGTCTTCGCGGCGGGCCAGCTCGCGAGCGACTTCAAAGGGGGCGTGGCTCCCGAAGCCCGTCTCGATCCGGCGTTTCCCTACTACGGCTCGGCGATCAAGAAGCAGACGCGCTTCATCTTGGAAAACCTCGCCCATACGTTCAAGGCCGCCGGGACCTCGCTGAACCACGTGGTGAAGGCGCAGGTGTTCCACACGGACCTCGCGAACTTCAACGGCTTCGACGAGGTCTGGCGCGAGTTCTTCCCGACGCCGCCGCCGAGGACGACGATCCGCACGACGGGGCTCCTGGTTCCCGGCACCCTCGTCGAGATCGATCTGATCGCGACCATGCCGACGGCGGCCGCGCACGTGGTCCAGTCGGATGGCCCGCGGCCACTGGCGAGCTACTCCGAGGCGATCGTGATCGGTGATCTCGTCTTCGCGGCCGGTCAGCTCGCCAGCGACTTCAAGACGGGCGTGCCACGCGAGGCGCGCGTGGATCCGGCGTTTCCCTACTACGGCTCGGACATCAAGCGCCAGACGCGGTACGTGCTGGAAAACCTGGCGAAGACGCTCCAGGCCGCTGGCACCGCCCTGGAGCACGTCGTGAAGGCGCAGGTGTTCCACACGGACTTGAACAACTTCTTCGCGTTCGACGAAGTGTGGCGCGAGTTCTTTCCCGCCCCGCCGCCGCGCACGACCGTCGGCACGAACGGCTTGCTCGTGAAGGACACGCTGGTGGAGATCGACCTGATCGCGGCGTTGCCGTCGGCCAGGGCGCGGCGGATTTCGGTACCGGACATTCCGAGGCCGCTGGCGCACTACACCCCGGCGACGCGGGTGGGGGATTTCGTGTTCGCGGCTGGCCAGCTCGCCAGCGACTACAGGACGGGCGTGCCGCGCGAGGCGCGCGTGGCGGCCGGCACGTCCCTGGACCAGGTGGTGAAGGCGCAGGTGTTCCACACGGATCTCGCGAACTTCGCCGGCTTCGACGAGGTGTGGAAGGAATTCTTCGTCACGCCGCCACCGCGGACGACGATCGGCACGACCGGGCTCCTGGTGCCCGGGACCCTCGTGGAGATCGATCTCGTCGCGGCCACGCCCTGAGCGCGGCCGTTCCCCGAGTCTCTCAGCGCCCCTTGAACGCCGGCGCGCGCTTCTCGACGAACGCGCGGATGCCTTCGCGGGCGTCCTCCGTCTCCGAGCAGATGTTCTGCGCGAACGTCTCGAACTCGAGGGCCCCGCGCAGGTCCGTCTCCGCGCTGTGGTAGAGCGCCCGCTTGGCGAGCCGGATGGCGACGGGCGGGCCCGCGGCGATCTTCCGCGCCAACTCGTACGCGGCGGGCATCAGCTCTTCCGGCGCGTACACGGCGTTCACGATCCCGAGACGCAGCGCCTCCTGGGCGTCGATGATCTCGCCGGTGAAGATGAGCTCGCACGCCTTGGCCATGCCGACCAGACGCGGCAGGAAGTAGGTCCCGCCCCAGTCCGGATGCAGTCCCCGCTTGACGAACGCTTGCGTGAACTTCGCGGCCGTCGACGCGAGGCGCATGTCGCAGCCGAGCGCCAGGTTCATGCCGGCGCCGGCCGCGGCGCCGTTCACCGCCGCGATCACCGGCTTGGGCGCGTCGCGCATGGCCAGCAGCACGCGATCGCGCAGGGGCGCCACCTTGTCCTCGAGCGGACGCGCAGGCGCGCGCCCCTCCTTCGTGTCGTTCATGGCCTTCACGTCTCCGCCCGCGCAGAAGCCCTTGCCGGCGCCGGTCACGACCAGGACGCGCACGTCGGCGTCCTGGCTCGCCCGGAGGACCGCATCGTAGAGGTCGTCGCGCAGCGTGTCGCCGAGCGCGTTGAGGCGCTCGGGCCGGTTCAGCGTCAGCGTCGCGACGGCGTCCTTGACTTCGTAGAGCAGGCACTTGTAGTCGGCCATAGGTCTCTCCTATATAGGACCTTGAATATACCCCGGAGGGCACATGGACTTCTTCGACGTCGTGACCACGCAGCGGGCCATCAGGCGCCTCAAGACCGATCCGATCCCCGAAGCCGTGCTCCGGCAGATCATGGACGCCGCGATCTGCGCGCCGAGCGGCGGCAATCGTCAGGGCTGGAGCTTCGTGATCGTCCGCGACGCCGCCAAGCGGGCGCGTCTCGGCGAGCTCTATCGCGAGGCGTGGGGCGAGCTCATGAAGGTGCCGTACTACGCCGGCGCGGCGAAGGAGCCGGCCGACAGCCCGGCGGGCCGGATGCTCGCCTCGGCCCGACATCTCGGCGAGCACCTCGGGGAGGCGCCGGTGCTCATCCTCGCGTGCATCGCCCTCGACCCCGGCGTCGTGCCGACGCTGACCACGGGCGCCTCCATCTACCCGGCTGTCCAGAACATCATGCTGGCGGCGCGCGCCCTCGGCATCGGGAGCTGCATCACGACCATCCACAGGTTCCGGGACGCCCAGGTCAAGCAGCTGCTCGGCATTCCTGCTGAGATCGAGACGGCGGCGCTGATCCCGCTGGGCTACCCGCTTGGGAAGTTCGGGCGCCCGCCGCGCCGCCCGCTTCGCGAGGTCGCTTTCGCCGACCGCTGGGGTCAGGCGTTCTAGGATCAGGGGTTCTTCTGGTGGCACGATGACAGGCGTGACGGGCGCCGGCGATCGCCCGATTCGAGCCGCGGAGTTCGGCGACGCCGCCCTGATCGCGGACCTGGTGCGGCTCGCGTTCGCGGCGCAGTCGCGGCCGACGAATCCGCCGTCGAGCGCTCTGCAGGAGACCGCGGCCACGATTTCCGATCACCTCGCCCGCGGTGGCGGCGCCGTCGTGGAGCGCGGCGGGGTGATGGTCGGCGTCGTCCTGTGGAACGAAGAGGACGGCGCGCTCTACATCAGCCGGCTCTCGGTGAATCCGGAGCATCGGAGGCAAGGCATCGCGCGCGCGCTCATCGACGCAGCCGAGCGCGAGGCTCGACGGCAAGGGCTTCCCCGAATGACGCTCGGCGTGAGACTGGAGCTCGAAGAGAACCGTCGACTGTTCAGGTCCTGCGGCTTCGAGGAGACGACGTTCCGGAGCCACGAGGGCTTCAGCGAGCCCACGTGGGTGATGATGGAACGTCGGCTCCCCGAAGCGCCGCGCTAGCCGATTCTCACAGGTACTTGGTCGGGTAGATCATCGTCCGCCACATGTGCGCCGACGGGCTCGCATCGAAACCGAGCCCTTCCTTCGGCTGCCTGAAGTGACGGCCGACGACGTCCGTGAACTCCTCGAGCTCCACGTGCACGTTGGGATCGAAGGCGTAGAGGTCGTTCACGGTGATGAGGCGTGACGTCTCGTACCACTTGTGCTCGCGCGCACGTTTGTAGGCTTCCTGGACATACGGCTCGGGCTGATAGTCCGCACCGAACAGGCGCACGTAGGAGTCCGGATACTTGTACCCGAACGACTCGTCCGCGAAGAATCGCAGCACCTGGTGGTGGCGGATCGCCCAGCTCACTTCCTCGTCGACGTAGGGCTCGACGAGCTGGGCGCTCCAGTAGCCGTGATCGGCGCGAATGAATCCCATGACGGAGATGTCGTGCAGGAGGCACGCCAGCACGATCTTCTCGCTGACGCCGTTCTTCTTCGCCAGGCGCGCGCTCTGCAGCACGTGCGTGGAGGGCCCGAAGCGATACTTATAGAAGTCGAACAGGGTCGGCTTCTCGGGCATCCGGGGCAGGCGCGCATCGTGCCCCATCATGTAGAGCTTGCCCTGGTCCGGCTGCCGCGGAAGCGGCTCTCTCGGATCGCGCTCGCCCGAGGTGTAAATCACTGACTTCACGACGATCCGATCGAGCTCCTGGCTCATCGCGTGCTCGGCGGCCTCGGCCCGTTCCAGCGACGTCATCGCCATCGTGTCCCTCCGGGAAATCGATCTTTCATGAATGATCGTTCTCCGAGCCGTCGACTGTCAAGCTCAGCCCGGCGCCGCTTCCTCAGGTCATCACCCAGCCACCGTTGGGCTGGAGCACCTGGCCCGTCAGGTAGTGCGCGCCCTCGGCGGCGAGGAAAACCGCGCAGTAGGCGACGTCCTCGACTTGCCCGAGGTGCCGCACGGGTAACTCGCCGATCCGTCGCGCTCGGTATTCCGGGGTCATCACCGCGCGACTCATGTCGGTGTCGATGCCCCCGGGCGCGATCGCGTTGACGGTGACGCCGTGGGGCCCGACCTCGTGGGCCATCGAGCGGGTGAACGCCTCGATGGCGCCCTTGGTCGCCGCGTAGGCGGCGAAGCCGCCGGTGCCGACCGAGGCGCGCACGAGCTGCGTGGAGAAATTGATGACGCGTCCGTAGCGCGCGGCCACCATCGGGCGAAGCGCGTGCTGCGTACAAAGGAACGTGCCGGTCACGTTGATGGCGAACATCGACTGGTACTCCGCGACCGGGACGTCGAGAAACGGGCCGCGTGTCATGACGCCGGCGTTGTTGACGAGAATGTCGAGCCGGCCGAAGCGGGTCAGCGCGCGGTCGACCATCGCGCGCACCTGGTCCGCGTTCGCGACGTCGGCCTGCACAGCCTCGGCGCGCCGGCCGAGCCGCTCGAGCTCGGCGACGACCTCTTTCGCCCCGGGGCCGCTCGCGTTGTAGTTCACCACGAGGTCGGCGCCCTCGCGCCCGAAGGCGAGCGCGATCGCGCGTCCAAAGCCGCGGCCGGCTCCCGTTACCAACGCTAAGCGGCCGTCCAGGCGCCCCATGCGAGTATCCTCGTCATTGTGTCCACTGCGTGAGTATGCGAGGGCTATACAGCGTGGGCGAAGGAGGTGTCAAGACATGCACGATCCCCGCGACGTCCTCACCAGTGCCCGACTCGAGCTGGCCCGGTTCCCCGCGGTTCTCGAGGCGCTGCTGAAGGACCTCGATCCGGCGACCTGGCGTGCTCGGCCGGCTCCTGCCGAGTGGGCGCCCGTCGAGATCGTCTGTCATCTTCGCGACGAGGAGGTCGAGGACTTCGGCGCGCGAGTCCGCGTGATCCTCGAGGGCGGCGCCAGCTTCGCGCCGATCGACCCGGAGCGCTGGGCGGTCGAGCGGCACTACCTGGAGGCCGATGGAACCCAGGCGCTGGCGGCCTTCCGCGAGCGCCGGGTCGCCAGTCTCGGGTCGCTCGTCGCGATCGCCCCCGCCCGTCTCACCGCCGCCGTCGAGCACCGGCGGGTCGGCGCGCTCTCCGGCCTCGACCTCCTTGCCGCCTGGGTCGAGCACGATCGTCTTCATCTGTCTCAGCTCGGCGCCACGCTGGCGCGCAGCTGGGCCACCCGCTGGGCGCCGCTCCACACGGAGTACGCGGGCCCGATCCCCTACGCCACCACATAGCTCGGCGACCGCGAGCGAGGAGCGCCCTGGGTTCTTCGGGCACGCCGCGGGCGATGCGGCCGGAGAACGGCACGGTCAGGGCTGGCGGGACAGCACGCGCTATTCGATCACGTGGTCCGCCCGCCCCAGCACCGACGGCGGGATCGTGATTCCCAGCGCCTTCGCGGTCTTGAGATTGATGACGAGCTCGAGTTTGGCGGCCTGGTCCACCGGCAGATCCCTGGGCTTCGCGCCCTTGAGGAACACTACGGCGCGCACCAGCGCCCCGGCCCGGACGAGCGCCAGGGGCGCGCCTGGACCACGGAGCGGCGATCAGCGGGTTAGGACCGCTCGAACCGCTAAAACACCGCGAGCGGATTCGCCGGCGAGCCGGTGCCCCCGACCACCCGGAGCGGCGCGATCACCAGCATGAACTCGTCGCGCTGCTCTTCCGCGCAGGCTCGGGCGAGCGGCTCGAGGAGCGCGTTGTCCAGCAGCGCCACGCCGTACGCGAAGATCGCGGCGTGGACCGCCCACGGAACGTCGTAGCCGATCGGCAGGTGATCGAGCATGTCCCACACCAGCACACTCACGTCGTGGTCGCGCAAGAACGGCAGGCACGAGATATGGAGCCCCGGGCGCTGCTGCTGCGTGGGCGTGAAGGGCCGACCGTAGGGCCGCTCGGGGTCCTGCGCCTGCCACGCCTCGCGTCCGGAGTAGACGCAGACCGCGTCGCCGGGCTCGAGCCGGATCCCGCGCTTGGTCAGGATATCGTCGAGCTCCCAGCCGTGCACCGGTTGGTCGTGCGTCACGCAGGGCACGCCGCGGTGCCGCGGAACGTCGAGCAGCACGCCGCGGGTGATGATGCCTTCGGCCCAGTGCTCGACCGAGCCGAACCGGGCCCCCTCGAACGTGATCTCCTTCTTCGGGTCGCGCCCGTTCCACATCGCCTCCTCGTCCCACGTGTGGCAGAGCGCGTCGAGATGCGTGGAGGCGATGCCGTGGTAGTAGATGCCGTAGTAGTCGGCGGAGAAGCCGCCCTTGCCGCGCAGGTGGGTCTTCATGAAGTGGTGAGCCGGCAGCGGGTTGTTCGGGCCCGGCTCCTTGGGGAACGGACGGCTGAGGGATACGCTGCGTCCGTTGCGGACAAGCCGGGCCGCGGCCGCGCGCTTGGCCGGCGTGATGAGGTTGAGGGCGCCGACCTGGTCGTCCTTGCCCCAGCGGCCCCAGTTGCGGCGCTGCCGGATCCAGCCGAGCACTTCCTGCTCCGTCGGTAGCGGGCGTTCGGGCATGGTGGCCTCCCCGTGAATGTTTCCTGACGGCGCGCTATGGTATCAGGCGTGGCCGGGGAGCCCGGGACGACGTTTTTCGCGCTCACCCCCGACCGCGTCCTCGACGCGGTCGAGGTCGGAGGTCTCCGCTGCACCGGCCGGTGCCTGCCGCTCCGTGCCTTCGAGAACCGGGTCTACGAGGTCGAGCTCGAGGACGAGCGGCGGCTGGTCGTCAAGTTCTACCGCCCCGGCCGCTGGTCGCGCGAGACGATCCTCGACGAGCACGCCTTCCTCGCCGACCTGACGGCCGCCGAAGTCCCGGCGGTCGCGCCGATCGACCTCGGCACCGGGGGCACGCTGAGCGAGATCGAGGGCATCTACTACGCGGCGTTTCCGAAGGTGCGCGGGCGCTCGCTCGACGAGCTCGACGCCGAGAATCGTCGCCGGATCGGCCGCACCATCGGCCGCATGCACGCGGTCGGCGCCTCGCGCGACGCCCCCCACCGGCCGCGGGTCGACGTGCAGCGCTACATCTTCGAGCCCCTCGAGGTCCTGCTGGCCAGCGGCTGCATTCCCGAGGGCCTGGCGCCTCGCTACCGCGACGTCGCAGTCCGCATCGCCGACGCCGCCGCCAAGCCGCTCGCCGCGGCGCGCGTGCAGCGGATCCACGGCGACCTCCACTGGGGCAACATCCTGTGGACGCCCGACCCGCTCCTCGTCGACTTCGACGACTGCCTGGTCGGCCCGCCCGTGCAGGACCTCTGGCTCCTGGCGCGGGGCAACTCCGAGGAGGCGCGCAAGCTGCGGGAGGATCTCCTGGAGGGCTACGAGCTCTTCCGCGAGTTCGACCGCTCGACGCTCGCCCTCTGCGAGCCGCTTCGCGCGATGCGCATCGTCTACATGTCCGGCTGGATCGCGCGCCGCTGGGACGATCCGTCGTTTCCCCCCGCCTTTCCGATGTTCCGCAACCACAACTACTGGAATCAGGAGTACGAGGAGCTCGTACAGATCGCGGAGGCGCTCCGATGAGCGCGATCAAGCGCCAGACGTCCGCCCAGCACGGCGACCTGGTGGGCGCGATCGAGGACCGAACGCTACGCCGTGCCGACTACTCGCCGGCGGCCAGGGGCGCGCCGGCGTAAACGCGGCTCACTTGCCTCGGCCGTGGCCCTTCCCGTGATCCTTGCCAGGCCCCTCGGTGCGAGCCTCTTTGCGACCCTCCCCGCCATCGTCGCCGCGCCCCTTCCATCCCCGCTTTGCGGCCCACTCGTTTCCCCACTCATGTTCCCAGCGAGGCGGTGCTTGATGTTGCCACTGCTTCCAGTGTCCAGGCGGGACGTGATAGTACCTCACCGGCACGAGCAGGATGGGCCGCGGGACGAATTGGGGACCCACCAGAATCCATGGGCCGTCGTGCCGACGGCTCACGTGCCAGCCGCCATTGGCGAAGACCCAGTACTGGTCTCCGTAGAAGAAGAAGTTGGCCGGCGCGGACGGCGCGTAGCGCACCGTCGCGACCCCTGGAACGACCACGAGTGGTGGAGGCGCCGGAAGGTGGATGCCGATATCCACGTGCACCTGGGCGTGGGCGGGGCCCGCCAGGATGAGGGCGAGAAAGGCGAAGAGAGCGTAGACGATCATCGGCGATCCTCCTGTCGAGGCTCGAGGGAACCGAGAACGGCACGCGCCAGGTGCGGAAGATCGGGATCGCGCGCGCCCATGATGAGCACGGTGTCTCCGGGCCGCGCCTCGCTCACGACCCACTGACGCGCGGCCTCGTGGTCGCGCGCGTAGCCGCAATTGAGCCCGGCGGGAAGATCGTCCGCCAGCACGCGGCTCGAGATGTCCTTTGCCACGGTCCCGCCGGCGTAGAAGATCTCGGCGTAGCAGAAGCGATCTTGCGGGCGCAGGAGCGTCGGGATCAACGCCCGGAGCTCTGCACGGAGGAAACGCGCCGGCCCGTAACCGTGGGGCTGGAAGACGGCGACGACGCGCGAGGCTCCCGCCTGCGCCGTCGTGATGACCGCGCGGATCTTCTCGGCGTTGTGCGCGTAGTCGTCCACGACGTGGATGTCACGCGCGGTCGTGCCGACTAACTCGAAGCGGCGCGCGACGCCGGGGAAGCGGGCGAGCAGGGTCGCCACGGCGGTGGCGTCCACGCCGAGCTCGAGCGCCACGAGCGCGGCGGCGGTGGCGTTCTGGAGGTTGTGGAGCCCGGGCTGCGGAATGTCCAGGGTCAGGTCGCGGCCCTCGTGCCGCAACACGCCCCGGGCGCGCCGCGGCCCCACGCTCGTAACCCGGAGACGCGCGTCGGCGTCGGCCAACTCCCCGTAGGTGGCCGCCTTGAATCGGCGCCCGAGCGCGGCTGCCTCCGGACAGTCCGCGCCGACGAGCAGTCGGCCGCAGTTCCGGGCGAACGCGGTGAACTGAGGGCGAAGCGCGGCCAGCTCGTCGTGGTCGCGGCTCACGTTGTGGATGATGCCGATCGCCGGATGGTAGCCGACGAGCGTCCCATCGGGCTCGCACGCCTCGGCCACCGCGGGGCCGTCGGCCCGCCCCGCGACGAAACAGCCGCCGGCTCCCTCGCCAACGAAGTCGGCGCCGCCCAGCACGGTGGCCGACACGCCGCCCTCGCGCAGGAGCCAGCCGATCATGCCGACGATGGTGCTCTTGCCGCTGGTGCCAGCGATGGCGACGCCGGGAGAGGCGGTGTTGACCACCTCGGCGAGCAGCTGAGGCCGGGGAAGACAGTCGATGCCGAGCGTCCGCGCCGCTCGCAGCTCGGGGGTGTCGGCCTCGACGGCCGCCGAGTAGACGAACCGATCGATCGCGGAGGTGACGGCCGTCCCGTCGTGCCGTGCGAGCTCGATGCCCAATCGGCGGAGCGGCGCCGCGATCTCCTGCTTCTTGCCGAGATCGAACGCGCGGTCGGAGCCCTGGACTTCGTGACCGCGCGCCCGCATCAGGCACGCGAGCGGGCCCATGCCGGCGCCCGCCACGCCGGAGAAGTGATACCGCAGAACCTTCACAGGCTGACCTGCTTGCGCGGCTCCAGATGCATCGTCGTCTCCATGTCCCGCGTCTCCGTCACCTCCTTGAGGCTCCGGAACGGGAGGTTGAACACAGGCCGCGACGCGGTCAGGATCATCGCGAAGTTCAACGTCGCGCCCAGCAAGTGGACCACCGGCAGCGCCAGGAGCTCGAGCATCTCATCGCTCTTGATGTGGAGCCAGTCGAGGTCGCGCCGGAAATCGTCCATCGCCACGCGCCAGAACGGCTCCGACCGCATGGCGCTGAACCGCGCCTGGTCCATCTCCGTGAGTGGCTGCCGCGCGATGAGGGCCAGCAGCGGCGGTGTTCCGTACTGGCCGAAGAGAAACCAGGTGAGGCCGCGCACGCCGAACCAGCCGAAGGCGGCCGTCGCCAGCATGGCGGCGTTGTCCCGAGCGATCCACGGCATCGTCACCTCGACCACTCCACGGTACAGGAACGTCACCTCGAAGAACATCGCGAAAAGTTCGATGCCGATGAACTGGGCGAGGAACTTGCTCTCTCGCTTGCGGACGGCATCGACCAGCGCCTGCACGCAGGCAAAGCTCGCCAGGATCAGCGTCAGCACGAGGAGGTAGAGGACCGGGATCGTGTACCGCGAGTCGTCCGCCCCGGTGAGGTCGGCGACCAGCATCGCGACCCGTGGCTCGAGCGTGTAGGTGAACACCGCGGCCTCGAGCACGCACCAGAAGAGCAGCATCATGAAGGCCAGCCACGGCACGCCCGGCTGGAGGTACCCTCGCATCAGCATGCTCGACATGGCGAACGGTGTCCCCACGATGTCCCGCACGAACCCGAGAACGAGCCGGACGGCCAGTCGCGAGAGCCCGAGGGCCCAGCCCAGCATCACGGCCACGACGCGGACCATGCCCACCCAGTAAAGCCACACCGACAGCGCGGCGTCCCACCACGCCAGGAGGACCATCGAGACGAAGCGCGTCCGTCCCGAGCGGAAGGGCAGTGTGTAGACGGA
>Ga0066710_100000121_pt1 | contig 35667 bp, 38 predicted proteins | sample GraSoiAngelo_159_FD_79666 | JGI IMG/M metagenome (GOLD analysis project Ga0066710, IMG submission 79666) | Grasslands soil microbial communities from the Angelo Coastal Reserve, California, USA - 14_1009_16_40cm | ecosystem: Environmental > Terrestrial > Soil > Grasslands | place: USA... | reverse complement strand
GGGCATCCCGCCGGAAGCGCCAGCGCCGTGGCGCCGGGCGCGCGGATCTCCAGCGCGATCTCCCGGCGCCTCACCCGCGCCTCCGCATGAGCACGTTCTCCTCGTAGGTGCAGACCACCTCGTCGCGCTGGTTCTTCACGACCACGTCGAAGGTCAGGACACCGCGATCGGTCCTGGACGACTCGCGCGCCTGCTTCACCGTCATCTCGGTGTGAATCGTGTCGCCGAACTTGACCGGCACGGTGAACCGGAGCCGGTCCAGCCCGAGCAGCGCCAGCGCCGTCCCCTCGAACCAGCCCGAGAGGTTCTGCTGGCCGTTGGACACCGCAAGAGTCAGGATACCGTGGGCGACGCGGGCGCCGAACGGTGTCTGTTTGGCGAACACCTCGTCGGTGTGGAGCGGGTTGAAGTCGCCGGTGAGACCGGCGAAGCGCGAGACGTCGCCGCCCTCGACCGTCCGGCGGCCCGTCACCAGCATCTCCCCCACCTTGAAATCCTCGAAATAGCGTCCGCGTGATTGCATCGTCCCTCCCAGAGAGGTGTCGCCGTCAGGCGAAAGCCGGGCCCCGATCCCAGTCGAGATCGCGCCCGATGATCAGTCTCAGAATCTCGGAGGTGCCGCCGCCCGGCAGGAGGAAGCGCGCGTCGCGGAAGTAGCGCTGGACCGGATACTCCATCGCGAGTCCGTACGAGGCGAAGATCCGCGACGCCTCGTCGGTGATCTTGACCGCGGTCTCCGAGGCGAAGAGCTTCGCCATCGCCGCCTCGCGCGCGGTGCTCCGCCCCGCGTCGAGCCGTGCCGCCGCCTGATAGGTCACGAGGATCGCGGCGTGGAGCGAGGTCAGCATGTCGGCGAGCTTGAAGCTGATCGCCTGGTGCTCGGCGATCGGCTTGCCGAAGGCGCTTCGCTCGCGGGCGTAGCCGAGCGCGGCCTGGTACGCGGCGCGCGCCAGCCCCACCGAGATCGCCGCGGTCATCACCCGGATCTCCGAGAGGATGCTCCCGATCTTCTCGACGCCGCCCGTCTCGCCGCCGAGCAGGTGCTCGGCCGGCACCTCCACGTCCTCGAGCAAAATCTCGCCGGTCACCGAAGCGCGCACCGACATCTTCTCGATGGACTTGCCGAGCGTGATCCCGCGCATCACCGAGCGGTCGAGCAGAAAGAGCGCGATGGACTTCAGGCCCCGCTCGTCCGACGTCTTGGCGGCGACCGTCAGCAAATCGGCGACCGGGGCGCTGGTCACCCAGGTCTTGGTGCCGCGCAGCACGTATCGATCGCCCTGCCGCCGGGCCCGCGTAGTGATGTTCGCGACGTCCGAGCCGGCGTTCGGCTCCGTGAGCGCGAACGTCGCGATCAGGTCGCCTCGGAGCGCCGGCACCAGGTAGCGCCGGCGGAGCGCCTCCGATCCGTGCGTGTAGATGAAGTGCGTCCCCATCAGCGACTGCATCGCCGCCGCGGCCGCGACCGACAGGGAGCCTCGCGCCAGCTCCTCGGCGAAGAGACAGTACGTCACCATGTCGGCAGCGGCGCCGCCGTACGCTTCGGGATAGCGGAGCCCGAGATAGCCGAGCTCCCCGATACGCTTGAAGAGCCTGGTCGGGAACTCGGCCCGCTCGTCGAGGGCTTCCGCCTCCGGAATCACCTCGGCGTCGACGAATCTCGCCACCGCTCTCCGGAATTCTTCTTGCTCCGGCGTGAACGTGATCACGGTCGCGTGGACCTCGAGGCGCGCGTGCGCCGGGTCGCGGCTTCGTCGATCGAGAGATCGGCGCCGGTGCCAGCGATCACGACGCCGTAGTCGCGGCGCGCCGCCTCGACCGAGACGTAGTCGTCGAGGACGTCTTCCAGGACCCGCCGGGGGTCGCGCTCGAACGGATCGCCGTAGCCGCCCGCGCCCGACTGCTGGAACGAGACGACGTCGCCGTATGCGAACTCGCGCGACTGCTTGCCGTGGACGACCTGCTCCTGGGGCCCGGGGTTGATGACGGTGCGGCCGAGCGTCCCGGGCCGGCCGCCGCGCAGGCCGTAGGGCGCGAACTTCTGGCGCTCCGAGAGATTCGTCAGCTGGCCCTCGTCGCCGAGCAGGCGCAGGTCGCGGCGGACGCCGCACCCTCCCCGGAATTTTCCCGCACCGGCCGAATCGCCGATCAGCTCGAAGCGCTCGACGACGATCGGCTGATTGGCTTCCTGCGCCTCGACGGGGATGTTGGCGGCGTTGAACGCCCACGCCATCGCCTCGCAGCCGTCGCGGGTCGCTCGCGCGCCGGTGCCCGACAGCACGAGCTCGTAGGCGACGAATCGCCGCTTGCGCGCCCGATCCCAGCCGCCGAAGGTCGGGTTCGCCATGTGCGAGGCGGCCGCCGCAACCCGCGCTGGCAGCGCCGACGCGAGCGCGCCCAGCACCGACTCGAACGTGCGGTAGCAGATGATCGCGCGCGGTCCCCCGCCCGCGGGCGGTCGCGGATTGAGGAACGAGCCCTCGGGCGCCGTCACGATGATCGGGCGCAAGGCGCCTTCGTTCATCGGGCCCAACGGGTCGGTGAGGCACTTCACCGCGGCATACGAATACGAGCGCGTGTAGTTGATGTAGGAGTTCATGCCCGACGCGGTCTGCGCGCTGGAGCCCTCGTAGTCGATGACCATCGAGCTCCCGTCCACCGTCACCGCGACGGCGACGCGCAGCGGCTCGGTGCCGGGGCCGCAGTCGTCCATGAAGTCCTCGAAGCGATAGACGCCGTCCGGAATCTTCTCGATGGCGGCGCGCATGTTCGCCTCGGTCCGCGCGATGATCTCGTCCATGCCGCCCTGGAGCGTCTCGCGCCCGTACCGCGCCGCCAGCTCTTGCAGCCGGAGCTCGCCCACGCGGAGCGCGCTTCGCTGCGCGCGCAGGTCGCCGAGGACCTTGTCGGGCGTGCGCGTGTTCGCCGCGATGATCCCGACGATACCCTCCTGCTCCTGGTATTCCTTCCAGACTTTCGTCGGCGGGATGCGCAGGCCTTCCTGGAAATAGTCGAAGATGCCCTCGACACCCTGGCTCCCGGGTCGCTGGCCCCCGACGTCGGTGTGGTGGAGGATGTTGACCGCGAATCCCACGAGCGCGCCGTCGTGAAACGCGGGCTGCGTGATGAAAAAGTCCGGCAGATGGCCAGAGCCGAGGAGCGGGTCGTTCAAGAGAATGGCGTCGCCAGGCCGCAGCGTCTCGACCGGATGCGCGGCCAGCGCGTTGCGCACCGCGAAGGACATCGCGCCCATGTGGCCGGGCGAGTACGGCCCCTGCGCGACCATCCTTCCCATCGGATCGAAGACGGCGACCGAGAAATCCTGGCCCTCGCGCGCCTGCTCCGAGTACGCGGTCCGGTGGACCGTCGTGCCGATCTCGACGGCGATCGACTGGAGCGCGCCCCAGATGACGCCCAGCGTGATCGGATCGATCCGGCTCATGCCGGCCTGGTCTCGGCGATCAGGTTCGCGTACTCGTCGACCGTGGCCGTCACGCCCGGCGGCAGGACGGTCGTCGACTCGCGCTCTTCCACGATCGCCGGTCCGGTCAACGACGTTCCGGCCGCGAGCTCGTAGCGATCGTAGACGGGCGTCTCGGTGTAGCCGCGGGCCTCGGGGAAGTACGCGCGACGCGTCCCCTTGCGACGCGCGTCGGCCGAGCACGCGGCCGCCTTGGCGAGCGTGATGCGCGGGGAGCCGCCGACGGCCGAGAGCTTCCACGTGACCACCTCGACCGGCTCGGACGTGTTCGCGTAGCCGTAGCGAGCGGCGTAGGTCTCGTGGAAGCTCGCGCGCACGCGCTCGAGCGCCGCCGCGTCGAGCCGGCCGGCCGGGACCGGCACCGTGACCTCGTAACCCTGGCCGACGTAGCGAGCATCGGCCGAGCGTGTCACCATGACCTCGCCCGCCACCGCGGATTCCTGGACGACCGCGACCGCCTGAGCGCTCATCTCACCGTACATCGCGTCGAGCCCGGCACCGTCCACCGCGTCGAGGCGCTGGACGTACGTGCGCGCGACGTCGAACTTCACCTCGGCGGCGAGGAGCCCGATGGCCGCCGTCACGCCCGCGGCCGCCGGGAGCACGACTCGCGGAATCCCGAGAGCCTGAGCGAGCCGGCAGCCGTGCACGGGCCCCGAGCCGCCGAAGGCGACGAGCGCGAGGTCGCGCGGATCGCGGCCGCGCTCGATCGATACCACGCGCGTCGCCAGCTCCATGTTGGTGTTGACGATCGTGTGGATGCCCCACGCCGCGTCCTCGAGCGACAGGCCGAGCGGGCGCGCGACTCGCGCCTCAATCGCGCGCGCCGCGGCGCCCGGATGGAGCTTGAGCGAGCCGCCGGCGAAATACTCGGGATTGATGTAGCCCAGCACCACGTCGGCGTCGGTGACCGTCGGCTCCACGCCGCCGCGCCCGTAGCAGACCGGCCCCGGCGTCGACGACGCGCTCTCCGGCCCGACCGCGATCACGCCGAGCTTGGCCTGCGCGATCGAGCCGCCGCCCGCGCCGATCTCGACCAGGTCGATCGCCTGGATGTTCATCGGGAGCCCACTGCCGGGCGCGTTGTTCACGCGATGGAGCTCGAAGGCCGTCGTCGTCGCGGGCCGACCCTTGTCGATGAGCGCAAGCTTGGCGGTCGTGCCTCCCATGTCGAAGGCGATGAGATCGCGGTGGCCGGTCAGCTCGCCGTAGGCGGCCGCCATCAGGGCGCCGGCGACGGGACCGGACTCGATCATGCGAACCGGATAGCGCTGCATCGCCTCGGCCGTCGCGATGCCGCCCGAGGACTGCATCACGAAGAGGCGGCCGCGGTAGCCCCGCTGGCTCATCGCCGTCGCGAGGGCGCGCAGGTACTCGCGCACGATCGACATCACGTACGCGTTCACGACCGTGGTGGACGTCCGCTCGTATTCCCGGAACGTCGGCGACACCTCGTGAGAGAGCGTGACGGTCAGTCCGGGCGCTTCCTCTTTGGCGATGGCGGCGAGGCGGCGCTCGTGCGCCGGGTTCAGGTACGCGTGCAGCAAGCACACCGCGAGCGTCGTCACGCCTCGCCCCGCCAGCGCGCGGATCGCGCGCCGCGCGTCCGCCTCGTCGAGGGGCGTTCGCATGGTGCCGTCGGCCAGGATGCGCTCGGTCACCTCGCCGATGAGCCGGCGCGGAATCAGCGACGCCGGCTTCTCGATTTGTAGGTCATAGACCTGATAGCGCTTCTCGCGCCCGATGATGAGCACGTCGCGAAAGCCGCGGGTCGTCAGAAGCCCGACCCCCCGCGCCTTGCGCTCGATGACGACGTTGGAGCCGAGCGTGGTGCCGTGGACCGCCTGCACGATGTCGGCCCACGGGACGCCGGCCTGCGCGAGCAGCGCATCGAGGCCGGCCAGGCACGCCTCCGAGGGGTCGGGATACGTCGTGAGCCGCTTGCCGGTGGAGATCTCGCCGGAGGGCGATTGGAGGACGAAGTCCGTGAAGGTTCCGCCCACGTCGAACCCGACGCGATAGGCCATCAGCGGATCCGTGACGGCGGAAGCGCCGCGGGCGGCCCGAAGCCGCACCAGGCCGGCACCGTCAGTTCCGGCGCTCCCCGCGCGAGAGCACGATGCGGTACGGGTAACGGCGGCCGGTCTGCCACGTGATCGTGTGCTCGACGGGCTCGCCGCTCAGGGCGAAGTACGTGCGCTCGAAGAACAGGAGCGGCGACCGCGCGCGGATCTGTAAAAGCTCGGCGACCTGTCGCGGCGCAAGGGCCGCGTCCACCACTTGCTCCATGAGCTTGATCGGCACGCCCAGCAACCGCTCGATGGCGCCGATCAGCGAAGTCTTGGAGAGATCCTCTTCGGAGAGCGCCGTGCCAATCGTCAGCGGCATGTAGGCCGTGACGTGCTGGAACGGCCCCGTCTCGGCGTGGCGCACCCCGACGATGCAGTACGCCGAGGAGCGTGGCGGCAGGCGGAGCGCCTGCGCGATATTCGCCGGCAGGAGCACGACCTCACGCGACACGAACTTGAACCAGGTCTCGTCGCCGAGCGCCATCATGTCGCCGACCGAGCCGATCACGCGGAGCTTCCGGTCGCCGCCGGCGGCGGGTGTCGCGAACGTCCCGCGGCCGGCGTGGCGGTAGAGGCGTCCTTCCTGGACCAGGACGTCGAGCGCCTGCCGGATGGTCGGACGGCTCACCTTGAAACGCGCGCACAGCGCGTGCTCGGAGGCGATACGCTCGCCCTCGTCGCGGAGCTCGTGGCGGATGGAATCGGCGATCTGCAGATAGCGGGGAATCCCGGGACGATAATTCAAAGGAGCGATCCTCCTGCTGTCAGGATGTCTAGACACGTACCACCCCGGGCAGGCCGCGTCAATGATCCCTTGTCCCAGGACGACGGGCGTTCGGGGGCCGCCAGGGCGGGGAGTGGGGGGCCTGCCCGGGTTAACCGGTGGAAAAGCGGCGCGCGTTGCCCATGTGCGGCCAGGCGGCCGCCTGTGTATTGGCCAGCATCTGCCGCAGGTGGTTCCGGTCGTGGTGAACCCACTCGTGGAGCAGATCGCTCACCCGCAGGTGGCCAACGTTCGGATGGTGACCCCCGCGCGTGAGATCGCTGCCACCGAGCCCGGCGACCAGGCTGACGCTATCCCGGCGGAGCGCGTCGAGCTCGGCGATCAGCGCCGCGGCCGGACGCTCGCAGTCGCGCCTCGCCCGGGCGATCTCGCCCTGATCCCAGGCTTCGAGACTCGGCTCGTTGCCGGCGAGCATGAGACGGATCCGGCCGGCGAAGCCGCGCCGCTCGCTCTCGATGAGGTGGCCGAGCACTTCCTTGGCGCACCACTCGCCGGGCGCCGGATGCCAGGCGAGAACATCGTCGGCGAGCGCGGCGAACTCGGCGCGAATCGCCGCGGCCGCGCTCTCGAGCAGCCTCGCGACCTCGCCCGGCGCGAGCGCTCTCGAGTCCTGGGTCATCGGCGGGTCAGCTCGCGGGCGATCACGACGCGCTGGATCTGGTTCGTGCCCTCGTAGATCTGAGTGATCTTCGCGTCGCGCAGGAAACGCTCGACAGGATACTCGCGCGTGTAGCCGTATCCGCCGAAGATCTGCACGGCATCGGTCGCGACCCTCATGGCGGTGTCGCCGGCGAAACACTTCGCCATCGACGATTCGAGGGCGGCGGGAACGCCGCGATCGACGAGCACCGCCGCGTGATGGACGAGCAGCCGCGACCCGTGCACCGCGATCGCCATGTCGGCCAGCATGAACTGGACGCCTTGGAATGCGGCGATCGGCTGACCGAACTGCTGGCGCTCTTTCGCATAAGCCACGGCGGCGTCGAGCGCGGCCTGGCCGATCCCGACCGCTTCGGCGCCGACGGCCGGACGCGAGCCGTCGAGGACGCTGAGCGCGATCTTGTAGCCCTCGCCCTCTTCACCCAGGCGGTTCTCGACCGGCACTTCGCAATCGGACAGATGAAGCGCGGCGGTGGGCGATCCGCGGATCCCGAGCTTTCGCTCGAGCTTACCGACGGCAAAGCCGGGGAACGTGGGCTCGACGAGGAAGGCGGTGACGCCGCCCTTGCCCCGGCCGCGGTCGACCGTCGCGAAGAGCGTGATGACAGACGCCTTGCTCCCGTTCGACACCCAGAGCTTGACGCCATTCAGGATGTAGCGGTCGCCCTTGCGGACGGCGCGCGTCGAGATCGCCGCGGCGTCGGAGCCGGCTCCGGGCTCGGAGAGCGAGAATGCCGCCGTGATCTCGCCCGATGCGAGCCGTGGCAGATAACGCCGCTTCTGCTCGTCGGTGCCCGCCGCGACGATCGGCCAGCCTCCCGCGTACTGGACGAGATAGATGGTCGCGGAGGAGGCGCAGGCCCAGGCGATCTCCTCGACGGCGAGGCAGAACGCCAGGGTGCCCATGTCCGTTCCGCCGTAGGCTTCGGGGATGTAGAGCCCCATGAGCCCCTGGTCGCTCAGGAGCTTCAGCGATTCGTCCGGGTAGACCTCGGCCTCGTCGACATGGGCGGCCAGTGGCGCGATCCGGTCGCGGGCGATGGCGCGCACCAGCTCGCGCATCTCGCGCTGCTCGGCCGTCAGATAGAAGTCGTCGCGCGCCATCGTATCCAGTGTATAGCGCGCCTCGGCTATTGGGGCCCCGCCCCGCGACTGCCTGCGGCGCGCACCCCGTTCATCGGCGCCCCTCGGCCGGCGGGGCCCCCGCCCCGCGACCGCCTGCGGCGCGCACCACCAGCACGGGCTAGCCGGCGCTCAAGGCTGGCGTCGCCTGACACTTCTCGTCACGCTTGCCTACGAATTTTTGTAGTGGAGGAATCCGGATAGCGCGGCGATGCGCGGCAAGTGCGCGAGATTCCGAAGCGCCGCCGGCTGGCATCGCGGCTGCACCTGGGTGGCGCCATGCGGACGTCAGAGAAAGTCGTGGTTGTGATGCCGGCCTACAACGCGGGGCGTACGCTCCGTCTCACATACGAGGAGCTGCCGAAGGACACGGTGAGCCTCGTCATCCTCGTGGACGATGGGTCCACCGATGGAACGCTCGAGGTCGCGCGGCAGCTCGGCCTCGAGATCTTCGTGCACAACCGGAACTACGGTTACGGCGCGAACCAGAAGACGTGCTACGCGGAAGCGCTGCGAGCGGGAGCGGACGTCGTAGTCATGGTCCATCCCGACTATCAGTACGATCCGCGGCTGGTTCCGCAGATCATCGATCCGATCGTCCGTGGGGAGGCCGACGTCGTGTTCGGCTCGCGATTGAAGAGCGGTTCGGCGCTGGCCCAGGGGATGCCTTGGTGGAAGTATTTCTCGAACCGCTTCCTCACGAACCTCGAGAACCGGACGTTCGATCTGTCGCTCTCAGAGTTCCACACGGGCTACCGCGCGTTCCGCCGAGAGGTGCTGGAGACCGTCAACCTGGCGCTGAACTCGGACGGCTTCATCTTCGATCAGGAGATCGTGGCCCAGATCGTCGCCTGCGGCTACCGGATCGCCGAGATCGCCGTGCCGACGCGGTACTTTCCCGACGCCTCGTCGGCGAGCTTCTCGGCCTCGACCGGCTACGGCCTGCGTATCCTCTCGCTCCTCGCCCGCTTCAGCCTCCACCGGCGCGGTGTGTGGCACTCGCGCGCGTTCGACAGCCTCCGCGGGCGATACACGCGGCTTCAGCCGGCTCCGACGGCGCCTCGCCTGGCCGTCGATCGCCGGTCCGTTTCCGCTCTCGGACGCTGAGTCGTGTGGCTCACCGATCGGCAGTCCCCAGACCGGGGTATGGCCGTCGTCGATCGGCTGGACCTCCTGAGAGTCACGTTTCCGCACAGCGATCTCTTCGTCGCCAGCAGTTCGAACCAGCACGGCGTCGGCGCGAGCCGTGGCGAGGGTGAGCGCCTGCGCGATCTCCCCGACGCGCAGGGCGCTCCCCTCGCGAGAAAGCGGTTCCGCCTCCGCGTGTTGAGCCGCCTGCTCATGGTGACGCTCGTCGCCGTCTGGGGCGTCGTCCTCCTGGTCATCTAGCCCGCCTCGCTCCCCTTGACGACTCCGGCACTTCCGCCGGATCATTGCGCGCCCCCGAGCCCCGTTTCGAAAGGAGACGCGCGATGGCAGCGGTGAATTCGAGAAAGCACGTCCTGACGGTGTTGGCCGCTCTCATGCTGATGCTGGCGGCCGCCATCTATGCCCTGGCCCAGCAGGCCAGTGACGCGAAGAAGAGCTCGACCGCGCCGGCCGCCGGCAAGCGCCACACACTCGCGGCGACCCTCGAGACCGTGCAGTGGGGCTGGCTCGACCCGAAAGAGCCGCCGAAGCTCACCGTCGATTCGGGCGACACCGTCTCGATCGAGACGATGATGCACTCGCACGACAAGGTACGACCGGGGATCACGATGGACGAGATCGTCGCGCTGCGGCGCGCAAATCCGGGCGGCGGCCCGCACTCGATGACGGGCCCCATCTACGTCAACGGCGCCGAGCCCGGCGACGTGATGGAGATCCGGATCGTCCGGATCGTGCCCAAGCCGTTCGGGATCAACTTCAACCTCCCGGGCAAGGAGTTCCCGACGATCGGCGCGCTCGCGCCGGAAATGCCCGATGGGTTCGTCAAGTTCTTCACCCTGGATCTCAAGAAGCGGCAGGCGGAGTTCAAGCCGGGGATCACGCTCGATCTCAAGCCCTTCCCCGGCACGCTCGCGGTCGGCATCGATCCCAACGACCCGGCGCCGCGCAAGGGCGGCGCGACCGATCCCATGGCCGCGGTCTCCACGCTCCGCCCGTGGAAGAACGGCTCGAACATGGACATCAACGAGCTGCAAGAGGGCGCGGCGATCTTCATCCCGATTTTCCTCAAGGGCGGACTCGTGTGGACGGGCGACTCGCACTGCCGGCAGGGCAACGGCGAGGTAAACCTCACCGCGCTCGAGTGCTCGTATCGGGAGATCGCGCTGCAGCTCATCGTTCGCAAGGACATGAAGCTCGAGTGGCCGCGGATCGAGACCAAGACCCACTGGATCACGACCGGCTTCGACGAGGATCTCAACAAGGCGATGGTCAACGCCGTCCGGGAGAGCGTCGACTTCCTCGAGCACCAGACGCTGGTGCCGATGAGCCGCTACGAGGCGTACTCGCTGAGCTCGATGGCCGCCGACTGCCGCGTGTCCCAGGTGGTGGACGTGCGCAAGGGTGTGCACTGCATGATCCCGAAGTCGATCTTCACCAAGAAATCGTAGGTGCTTCGGGCGCTCGCCCTCGTCCTGCTCGCCGCGGCTCCGGCGCGGAGCGGCGGCGTGCTGGACGTGGTCACGACCTCGACGGACCTCAAAGCGCTCGTCGAAGCGGTGGGCGGCGAGCGCGTGGCCGTCGAGAGCCTGGCGCCCGCGCTCCACGAGCCCCACGCCGTCGACGTCAAACCCGGTCAGCTCGCGCGACTCAAGTCGGCCGCGCTGCTGGTTCGGATCGGTCTCGATCACGAGCCGTGGCTCGCGCGTATTCGCACGACCGTGAACGATCCCCGGTTCGCGCCGGGCGGCCCGGCGGACCTCGACGTCTCCCGGGGCGTCGACCTCCTCCAGGCCGAGTCGCCACGAGTCAAGAGCGACCAGGGCGTGCACGTCCACGGGTTCGGGAACCCCCACTACTGGCTCGACCCCGCCAATGCACGTCCGATGACGCAGACCATCCTCGACGGCCTCGCGCGGCTCTCTCCCGACGCGCGCGCGGCCTTCACCCGGAACCGAGCTCGCTTCCTGGAGTTGCTCGACGCGCGCCTGGCGCGATGGATCGACGCCATGGCGCCCCGTCACGGCGCGCGGGTCGTCGCCTTCCACGACAGCTGGCCCTACTTCGCCCGCCGCTTCGGTCTCGTGATCGTGGCCACCGTCGAGCCCGTCCCCGGCGTCCCTCCCTCACCGGCATCGCTCGCGGCGCTGACGGCACGCATGAAGGACGCCGGCGTGAGAGTCCTGATCGTCGAGCCGTCCGCGAGCCGCTCCATCGCGAATCGGGTGGCGGCGGCGAGCGGCGCGCGCGTCGTCACCCTCGTCCCATCCGTCGGGGGCGACCCGGAGGCGCGCGACTACCTGAAGCTGTTCGACGTCAACGTGCGGCGGCTCGCCGAGGCGTTGGCCGGATCCCGCTGAGGCCCGCGTCATGGTGGAGTTCCTGTGGGCCCCGTTCGTCGCGTGTCTCGTGCTGACCGCCATCCACGTCTATCTCGGTCTGCACGTGCTGGCGCGCGGCGTGATCTTCGTGGACCTGGCGCTCGCGCAAGTCGCGGCGCTCGGCGTCACGATCGCGTTCCTGGCCGGACACCCGATCCAGAGCGAGGCGGCCTACTGGTACGCGCTCGTCTTCACGCTCGGCGGCGCCGGCCTCTTCGCCGTGAGCCGCACGCGGCGAACGCCGGTACCCCAGGAAGCGATCATCGGTATCGTCTACGCCGTCTCCGCCGCGGCGGCCGTGCTCGTCGTCGACCGAGCGCCTCAGGGCGGCGAGCACATCAGACAGATCCTGGTGGGGAGCATCCTCACCATCACCCCTGCCGAGGTCGGCACCCTGGCGCTCCTCTATGCGCCGATCGGCGCCCTTCACTGGCTCGTCCGCCGGCCGCTGCTCGACATCTCCTTCGACCCCGACGGCGCGGGCGCGCGGCGAGCGGTGCGCGCGTGGGACTTCGTGTTCTACGCGTCGTTCGGCGTCGTCGTGACGAGCTCGGTCAGGCTCGCGGGGGTGCTCCTCGTCTTCGCTTATCTCGTCGTGCCGGCCACGGCCGCCGCCGCGCTCGCGGGCTCGGCGCGGGGCCGATTGCTCGTCGGATGGACGCTCGGGGTCCTGGTGAGCGCGGGCGGCCTGGGCGCGTCGTGGACGTGGGACCTGCCGACCGGCGCGACCGTGGTCGTGGCGTTCGGCGTCGTCATCGCCGGCGTGGGCATCACGCTCGCGGCGCGCGCCGGCGCCCGAGCAACACGAGAACGCGGTGTCGGCGCGCTGCGCTCCGCGGCGATCGCGTCCACCGCGCTCGTCGGGCTCGCCGGGCTCTTGCTGGTGCTCGTTCCACAGATGGACCACTGGTGGCTCGACTGGCTGGAAGCCTCGGTGCCCGCGGCCCAGACGCTGTTCCTGAGCGCCGACGAGCACGATACGAGACGCGAGGCCGTCGAGGACGTGCGGCGCAGCGTCGCCGAGCTCGAGCGGGTCCGCGCCATGCAGCGTGAGGCACAGTGGGGCACGCGTCCGGCGACGGAGGAGATGCAAGTGCGGATGCGGCAATATCTCGCGGGGCGGGCGGAGATCCTCGCCGGCGACCGGCTGGTCCTCCGCACGCTTCAGGCTCGAGCGCGAGCGCGCCAGCGCTGGTGGCTCGGAGTGCCTCTGGTGATGCTCGGCGCGGGCGGCGCGCTCTTCGTGGCGCGGCGACCGGCTACTTCACGGGGTAGGTGTAGAAGCCCTTCCCGGTTTTTCGGCCCAGCTGCCCGGCCATGACCATGCGCTTGAGCAGCGGCGGCGGCGCGTAGCGCGCTTCCCGGAACTCCTCGAACATCACCTCGGCGACGTACATCGTCGTGTCGAGGCCGACGAGGTCGAGGAGCGTGAACGGGCCCATCGGGTAGCCGCATCCGAGCTTCATCGCCGTGTCGATGTCCTCGAGCGACGAGAGCCCGCTCTCGTAGACGCGGATGGCGTCGAGCAGATACGGCACGAGGAGACGGTTGACGATGAACGCCGTCGAGTCCTTCGTCTGCACCGGGGTCTTGCCGACGGCCTGCACCCACTCGGTGGCGGTCTTGACGACGGCGTCGTCGGTCAAGATGGTCCTCACGACCTCCACGAGCTTCATCAGCGGCACGGGATTGAAAAAATGGAGCCCGAGCACCTGCGCCGGACGCCCGGTGGCGGCGGCCATCGCGGTGACGTTGCACGACGAGGTGTTCGACGCGAGGATCGCGTGCGGCGCGCAGATCTTGTGGAGCTTGGCGAACGTTTCGTTCTTGAGCGCTTGATTCTCGGTCATCGCCTCGACGACCAGATCGCACGAGCTCAGATCGTCGAGCCGCGGGGTCCCCGCGATGCGCGCCAGCGCGGCGTCCTTGGCCTTCGCGTCGAGCTTGCCCCGGCTCGCGAGCCCTTCGAGCGTCTCTTTGAGTCGCCCGAGCCCGCGCCTGACCAGCTCGTCGTTGGCCTCGACGAAGAGGACCTGAAAGCCCGCCTGAGCCGACACCTGGACGATGCCCGAACCCATGAGGCCGCAGCCGATGACACCGACGTTCGTGATGGTCATGACCCTAGAGGGAGTTGCTTATTTCCGGACGCGACCGGGCAGAGGCGGCTCGTAGTGGGTTCCGGGAGGGCAGGGATTCCTCACGGTGATCGTCACCGAGCCGTACCGTACGCTCCCGTCGGGCTGGATCTCCCCGTCCAGGCGGCGCGCCGGCGGTCCCGGCTCCTTCATGGCCCGATCGAAGGCGGCGTCGCGGGACTCGGTTATCGGCGCCACGACGCTGAGCAGCATCGAAGCGCGGATCGGCGACTTCGCCTCGTCCGCGAGGGCAATCGCAGACCCGCTGCCGACGAGTATCAGCGCCCCTGCGAATGTCGCGATCCTATTCATACACGATCAGCGAATGGAGCGTGGGCTCCTTCAGTTTGTCGCGACCGTGAAGAAACGCGAGCTCGATCATGAATGCCACACCGACGACCTGGCCCCCGAGCTGGCGGATCAGCCGCAAGGTTGCGCCCATCGTACCACCGGTGGCGAGGAGATCGTCGACAGCGAGCACACGCTGGCCCCGCTTGATCGCATCCTCGTGGACCGCGAGCGCGTCGCGGCCGTACTCGAGTTCGTATTCGACTTTGATGGTCTTGCCCGGGAGCTTGCCGGGCTTGCGCACTGGAACGAAGCCCGCCTTCAGCTGATGCGCGAGGGCTCCGCCGAGGATGAAGCCACGCGATTCGACACCGACGACCACGTCGACCCGTTCAGGTTGATAGCGCTCGGCGAGGGTGTCGACCACATACCGGAACGCCGGGCCGTCCTTCAGAAGCGTCGTGATGTCCTTGAACAAGACGCCGACGGTCGGGAAGTCCTCGATGTCACGGATCTTCCCCTTGAGGTCGGCGATGTTCATCGCCCGCTATCCTACCTCAATGCCGCGGTGCGGCAGACGCCATTGTGTCCGGAGCCGTGGCAGCGTGACACCGTTTGCTGCGGAAACGTCAGGGCGCTGACGTCCGCGCCCGGTCGCTCGCAATCGCTCAAAAGCTCGGATTTTCAGCCGGCGGTCCCGACTTCACCCCCCGTGGCACCCTACTTGCTCCCCCACGGCGCCAGCGGCCCTGGAGGAGGAGAAGTAAATGTTGCTCCCGGAACAAGTGCAACGCCTGGTCGAACTGGCCCTGGCGGAGTTTGCTCCGGAATGGGAGGTCACGGGCCTCTGTTCTGAGCTGAGCCTGCACAATCCCGATCACTGGGTCTCCGGGCTCGGAACGTTCGGTCTGATCCTGCGCAATCGCCAGAGCCGGAGCGCGAAAGTTCTCGGCTGGCGAAGCGGCGATTTCAGGAGCGCGACCTACCACCGCGGAATCTCGTATCGAGTGCTCGAGGCGTACGCCGACCGCATCACTGATCCCATTCGCCGGTACTTCGAGGAGATCGGCCTGGTGATGCCCGGCCGGGTCTCGCCGCGGGGCGCTCAGGCGACCGCGGTGCGCTCCAGCATCAACTACGCCGGGTAGCCTCCCCCCGTTCGCGATCTACACGTCGAGCTGCTCGACGGCCGCCGGCAGATCGGCGAGCCTCGAGATCGTGCGGTCTGGCCGAACCGAATTCCACCGCCTCGACGACCTCACCTGGATGGCACGCATCCCCGCTGCCTGAGCCCCTTGCACGTCGAGCACCGGATCGTCGCCCACGTGGACGGCCGTGGCGGGGTCGCCGCCGATCGCGCGCAAGGTCAGCGCGAAGATCTCGGGCGCCGGCTTGCGAATCCCCACCTCGTCGGAAAACGTCGTGTGCTCGAAATACGCGAGCAGCCGAAATTGGCCGAGCAGCTCCCGGAGCGTCGCGCCCGGCGTCCGCATGATGTTCGACACGAGCGCGAGCCTGTAGCCGGCTCCCTTGAGGGTCTCGAGCGCGGCGAGCGCGCCGTCGTCGACGGCCGGCGGCAGGAGAAGGATCGGCCCGGCGTACGAGTCGACCAGCGCCGCGAGGAGCGCCGGGGGGACGCGGCTCGGCAGTTCGGGATCGACCGCGGCGAGGATGGCGCGGACGTGGTCGGCGACCGGCACGTCACGATGCGTAGACCAGATCCTGGCGAGATAGGCGCCGGACTCATCGTAGGCGCGATCGAGCTTCGCCGCCGACGACGACAGCCCCGCGGCGCTCAGCAACATCTGGAACTCGACCATGCGCCGCTTCTTGTAGCGATTGTCGCTCGCCGGCCCGTCGAAGAGCAGCGTACCCCAGAGGTCGACCGTGATCGTCTCGACCTTCACCCGCGTCACCGCTCGAAGTTGGGCGGACGCTTGTCCAGGTAGGCGTTCATCCCCTCGCGCGGCTCGGCGGTCGCGTACGCGGTGGCGAACGCATGGATCCCGTAGCGCACCGCGGTCGCGAGGTCGGTCTCGCGCCAGCGGACGATCAGCTCCTTCTGCAGGCGGATGGCCTCGGGGCCACTCGCGAGGATCTTCGCGACGACCTCCTCGGCGGTGGCGCGCAGGCGGTCGTCGGGCACGACGCGGTTCACGAGGCCCCAGTCCAGCGCTTGCGCGGCGGTGATCGAGGCGCCCGTCAGCAGCATCTCGGCGGCGCGTCCGGGGCCGATCATCGGCGGGAGCAGCGCCGCCTGGATGACGGAGGGCACGCCCACCCGCACCTCGGGCAGGCCGAACGACGCGCCCGCCGCCGCCACCCGGAGATCGCACGCGAGGGCGAGCTCGAAGCCCGCCCCGAGACACGGCCCGTTCACCGCGGCGATCACCGGGAACGGTGCCTGATGCACAGCCGCGATCGCGTCATGGAGCGTGGTGATCAGATCGCGGGCCCGGCCGGTGTCGAGATCGCGCAGGACCCGCACGTCCATACCAGCGGTGAACGCGCGGCCGGTCCCAGTGATCACGGCCACGCGCGTCGCGCGGTCCGCCGCCAGCTCGACGAACGAGTCGCGCACGGCTCGGATGAGGGTCGGTTCGAAGAGGTTGAGCGGAGGACGATCGAGCGTGCACCAGACCGCGGCGCCCGCCCGCTGAAGCGTGAGTGGAGACCCCACTAGTACCGGCGCATCGAGGGATCGACGGTACGGGCCCAGGAATCCAGCCCGCCGCGAAGGTTCTTCACGTTCTTGAAGCCGCGCTGCCGGAGATAGTCGGCGACGGCCGCGCTGCGCACGCCCTGATGGCAGTAGACGACGATCTCGTCGGCGGCGTTCAGCTCGTCGACCCTGAGCTCGATCTCCTCGATCGGGATGTGCACGGCATTTTCGAGCCGGCAGAGGCGCGTCTCCCAATCCTGGCGGACGTCGAGCAAGAGCGGCCGATCGGTGCCGGCCAGACGAGCCTGTAGATCCTGTGGGGTGATCTCGTCCATGTGTTGCTCCGCTAGCGCGGTGCCGGCCGGCCGACCAGAAAATCGACGAGCCAGCCGTTCACCGCCTCGACGTGTTCGATCTGCGGGAAGTGCCCGCACGCATCGACCCAGCGCACCGCCGCGTGCCGGAGCACCCCGGCGACTTCCGCGCAGTGCTCGGCGGGCACCACGCGGTCCTGGCGACCGTGGATCAGCAGCACCGGATGCTGCAGGGTGGTCAGCGCGCGCCGATAGTCTTCGCAGTGCGTCTCGAAGTCGATGCGCACGTCACGAAGCGTCGCCAGGTAGGCCGCGCGCGCCACGCCGTCCGTGCGAGAGGCATAGCCATGGTCGATGAAGAAGTCGACTTCGCGACGGTCGGGCATGTGGAAGCAGCGCGCGAGAGCGGCCTTGTAGAGCCGGGCGCTCCCGCCGAGCGAGAGCAGCTCACCGAGACCCCGCAGCGCGACGACCCGATAAATCCACGACGGGCGATAGCTGCAGCCGGGAACGATTGCGCCGACGAGCGCCAGCCGCTCGACCCGTGATGGATGAGTCAGCGCGAGCGTGATCGACACGGCGCCGCCGAGCGAATGACCGACCAGCGAGGCTTGCGCGAGCCCGAGCGCGTCCATGAAGCCGCGGAGCGCGTTCGCGAAATAGCCGAGGCGGTAATGCGTGGGGGGTTTCGCGGACTCGCCGAATCCCGGGAGGTCGACGGAGTACACCGCGGCGCGGCCGGCGAGCGGGCGCACGTTGTGGCGCCACGACTCGGCGAATCCTCCCAGCCCGTGGACGAAGATGACGGCGGGCCCGCGACCTTCGACGACATAATGCAAGCGGAGCCCGTCGACTTCTCCTCCGCGAAGCTGCAGTTCCGGCATGGGGATATGATTCTACCAGACCGAGCGGCCTCTCAGGTGAACAGGTCGAGCGGCGTGGACTCGTTCGCGGTCGGCTGGCCGAGGAGCCGTTTCATCATCAGCGCGTTCCTCACCGGATAGTCGCGGTTGTTGTTGTTGAACGAGATGAAGACCTCCTCGGTCTCCTCGCTCACTGCCGCGATTTCCGGTAATAGCGCCCGCAGCTCCCCCTCGCTGTAGAGATAGTCGTACTTCTCCCGGACCGTCGGCTCCTCGCCACGGAGCTGGCGAAGCCACCCCCCCGCGTTGCGGCCGTGGAGCCGGAAGACGGCGGTCGGCGCCGTCGCGGTCGTGAGGCGCGGGATGGCGTGACCCGCCGACGGCGCGTCGACGATTACGTGGGCGAGGCGCGCGTCGCTCAGCGCGCGCAAGGTCTCGTCGACGTGGTCGGGAAGCCACGAGCGGTGGCGGAACTCGATCGCGATCGTCCACCCCGGCAGTCGAGTCGGCAGCGACGCGAGATAGTCGAGGCGGGCCGTGTCGAAGTGGACCCACGGCGCGAACTGGAAGAGCACGTAGCCGAGCTTGCCGGCCTCGGCGATCGGCCCCACCGCGGTGCGGAACAGGTGGAAGGCGCGATCCAGGGCCTCGGGCGAGAAGCTCGTCGCCTCGATCTCGCCGCGGCGCGTACGCCGTGGGCTCCTCGGCAGGAGCGCGGTGAGATCCGCCGGCACGGTCTCCGCGCGAGGATGATGGCCGGTCAGGAGCGAGTAGGCCTTCACGTGGAAGACGAAGCCCGCCGGTGTGCGCTCGACCCACCGCTGTGTGTTCCGGATATCGGGGATCGCGTAGTAGGAGCTGTTCACCTCCACCACGTCGAACACGCTCGCGTAGTGGCGCAGCCGGGCCGCGGCCGTCATGGACTTCCGCGGATAGAAGGTGCCGGCCTCGATGAGCGCGGGATCGGCCCACGCGCAGATCCCGACGCGGGTACGCCTGCTCAACCTAGACGATCTTCTCGTAGATGCCGGGCAGGATCACGCGGTAGACGTGAATCGGCTGGGAGACGTTCTTGAAGGTCTTCTGGCCCAGGCTCTCGAGCACGAAGTGGGCGCGGATCCGCTCGGCCGTCGTGGGGCCCACGACGATCTCGCCGCCCTGCGCCGAGCCGGCGAAGCGCGCCGCCACGTTGGTCGTGGGCCCGGTGGCGGTGAACGTCCATCGTTGCCCCGCGCCGGTACCGAGCTTGGTGGCGCCGACCAGCGCCTCGCCCGTGTTGATCCCCATGTGCAGCTGGATCGCCGGAAAGATGCCGCCGTAGTCCTCGTTCAGCGTGCCGGTCCGCTGGTGGATGGCGAAGGCGGCCCGCGTCGCGTTCAGCGCGTGATCGGTCGAGCTCCGTTCCGACTGGAAGATGACCATCAGGCCGTCGCCGGCGGTCTCGTTCACGTCGCCGTGGTGGCTCTGGATGATCTCCAGGAAGCTCGAGAAATACGTCTGGACGAGCTGGTTGAGCCGTTTCGCGTCGAGCTGCTCGGAGAGCTTCGTGTAGCCGGCGATGTCGAGGAACACCACCGAAACCTCGACCGTCCGCTTCTCGAGCTCGGTCGCGTTCGGGTTGTGCTCGAGGAGCTTCTTGACGGCGTCGGGCACGAACTTCGACAGCTCGCCCTTGAGCTGCTCGAGCAGCTCCAGCCGCTGGCGCGATTCCTGGAGATTCTGGAGTGCGGTCTCGAGCTCCTTGTTCTTCGTCGCCAGCTCGGTGTGCGCCTGGGCGAGCCGCGAGGTCATGTCGTTGAAGGCTCCGCCCAGATCGCCGATCTCGTCACGGGCGCCGGCCGGCGCCCGCGCCTCGAAGTCGCCGTCGCCGATGCGCCGGGCGACCGCCGAGAGCTCCCCGATCGGGCGGACCACGACGGAGCGCATCGCCACCGTCAGGACGGCCGCGGCGGCCAGGATCGTCAGCACCGCGATCAGGATCTGGCGGTTCCGGTGGCGCCTGACCTCGCCGAAGACGGGCTCCATCGACGTCGCGACACGCACCACCGCGCGCACTTTGTGATCGCTGCCGTGGCAGCCCTGACACCGTTCCTTGTTGAGGATCGGGTAGTGCAGGGTGAAGAGCGAGACGCCACGCTCCATTTCGAGCGACTCCTGCGTCGTCATGGTCTCCAGAGCCCGGGCGAAGAGCGGGCCCGTCATCGTCGTGCCAGGCGCTCGCTGCATCTTCGCGATGTTCTTCATGACTTCGTCCGAGAGCCCGGCAGTGCGAGCGACCTCCGCGGCGGTCGCCATATCGGTGAACGCCTCGATGCCGTTGCGGCGGTAGATCATCAGGGATTCGAGCGGCGAGGCGTCCTCCACGGGCTTGGCCCGCAGCTCACGCAGCTCCTGGATCAGGCTCCGGGTGACGTCGGGCCGCTCCTGCAACATGGCGGCCTCGATGCTCGCCACGACAGCCTGGGTGAGCCGCCGGACCGCCTGCTTGTTCTGCTCGACGAGGGCCGACGACTCGCGCTGGATCGTCACGATCGTCGAGACTCCGAATCCGACGATCAGGACCGCGACGATCAGCAGGGTGATCTTGAGCGCGAGCCGGGAGCGGAGCATCGTCCTCGTGCCGGCATTATAGGCCCGGTGTAGAATCCGGACGATGGCCAGGGCGCGCGACAGCTTCGAGGAGTTCGAGGCGACCAGCCTCTTCTGCCCGCGGTGTCGCCGGGCCACCGAGACGCGCAAGAAGCTCCTGCTCGTACTGCCCTCCGGAAGCAAGTACGACTACGTGTGCGCGGAGTGCGGCACCGCCGTCGGCGGCAAGATGGACAACGATCCACGCGAGTTTCACCGGACGATCCCTCCGCCCGCTCCGCGACTGCCCCGCCGCCCGCGCTGAACCGACCTGGTCGATCGCGTAACTCGGCGTCGTATTAGTAGTTCCGTCGGTGAGAGTCTACCCCTGCCGGTTGTGGATATCCGGAACGAACCAACATCCTGTTGCGTAGTCTATCGGCCTGTGCAATACTTCAAAAACTTCATCTTCACCTTCTCGTAGTCACGGTCGTCGTCACGGTAGTCACGGTCGTAGTCACAGTAGTCACGGTCGTAGTCACGGTGGTCGTAGTCACGGTAGTCGTAGTCACGGTAGTCACGGTCGGAATCAAGGCCGTCACAGTCGAATCAGGTAGGTCGCGTACAAAACAGTAAGGAGGGGCTGCATGCGCAGACTTAACAGAGTGCTCGCGAGCTTGACGCTGGTAGGCGCGATCGCCCTTGGTGGAGTCGTGCTGACGCGCCAGGTCCTGGCTGTCGCAAACGAGGCCAACTCGGAGCGGCTGAATCGCGCGGTCCTGGCGTACATCGGCGAGAAGAATCCCAGCGCGCCCATCAAGGCTTTTCACCACTTTCCGGAAGTGCTCTTCGTGGAAAGCGAGCGCACGCAGATCGATCATTGCCTGGCCCTCGCGCAGGCGGAGGTGGAGTCGGAGTTCAAGCACGACGCGGTCGGCAACGCCGGTGAGGTTGGGCTCTACCAGACGTTGCCGTCGACGGCGGCGTTGTTCGAGTCGAAAGTCGGCCCCTTCAAGCGTCCCGTCCTGAAAGGGCAGCGCGACCTCGGTGACCTGGCGATCCCCACGGTGAGCACGAAGTTCGCGATGGCCTACCTACGCGACATCATGACCCGCCGGCCGAACATCAAGGACGCCCTGACCGAGTACAACGGCGGCCCCGCCGGGCGTCATCCGGCCTACTACCGCATGGTGATGGGCACGTACGTGGAAATCCTCGAGCGCACCAATCTCAAGTGTCGCTATCAACCGGCGCCGAAGCGTCCGCCGGTGATGGCGCTCCTCGCCCGCATCTAGGGCTCGGGGACGGGCGGCGCGACGCGAGCGCTTCGGTCCTGGAAGTCCTGGAAGAAGAAGCGCCCACGCGCCCGCGCCAGCACCTCGGACGTCGCAAGCTCCTCGAGCGAGCCCTCGACGTCGACGTAGCGCTCCTGACGCGCGGTCAGCCGCCCGCGTCCCAGGAGCGGGATCTCCAGGGGGACCGGCCTCACGAACCGTACGGTGATCTCACCGGTGACGGAGAGACGGTCGGTCGCGCGGACGGCGGCGCCGGCCAGGACCTCGTCGAGGTACGTGGTGACGATGCCGCCATGGGCCGCGCCCCGCGGCCCTTCGTAGCGCCGTGGCACGAGGATCGGCGCCAGCACCCCCTCGTCGGTCTTGAAGCACCGCACGCGTAGACCGATCGGGTGCTCGGGACCGCAGCCGAAGCACTGGGAAAAGAGATCGCCGGGCTCCTTCGTGAGAAATTGCTCCTCGAGCATGGCGAAGCGGGCGCGAAAGACTTCGGCAAGCGGCTCGGGGCGCGGCACTTACAGCGCGTCGATCCCGCGAGCGAGAGCGAAGTCCTTCGACGTGAGCCCGCCCTCGGAGTGAGTCCACACCGAGACCGTGACCTCGTTGTAGCGAATCGTCATGTCGGGATGGTGGTTCGCCCGCTCGGCCAGCGCGGCCACCCAGTTGACGAAGACCATCGCCGCGTTGAAGTCCGGGAAGCGATAGGTGCGCTCGATCGCCTTGCCGGCGCGCTTCCAGCCGGGGGTCTGCGCGAGCTCGGCGGTGACCTGCGGGTCGCCGAGCGGGCTCACCGCGACACACCTCGCCGGACCAATGGCGCCCATTCGTCCAATGATCGCGTTCGCTTGCCCGCCACCTTCGCCGCGTCGTCCCAGCGCCGGAGCGCGATGGCGTCGCGCACCCACCGGTGCTCGGCGAACCGCGCGGCGTCGTCCGGCGACATCACGCCGCCCTGGATCCGGAGCGTCTGGCGCGAGGCCGGCGAGAGACAATCGAGGTACTCCGGCTCGGTCGCGCAGAGATAGCGCTTGGCGTCGGCGTGCTTGCGCACGCACCAGGCGACGCGCTCGGGCACCCACGGCGCGAGCAGATCGGCGCCGAGGTCGTGGTGGCCCTGGGCGCTCGGTCCGACCCGGGTCGCCTCCAACGTGTCGGCCACGAGCGACTGATCGATCGCGTACCGGCCGACGTCGTGCAGCAGACACGCAAGCTGCAGCTCTTCGTCGGCGGAACCGTCGCGCGCGAGCTCGGCGCACTGGAGCGCATGCTCGAGCTCGGATACGACCTCCCCGCCGTACCGGCGCGCTCCGGAGCTCGCCAACGCCGCGAGGAGCCGGTCGGCCATCGGGGTCATATCTTGGCGAATTTTTGAAGCGAGCGGATCTCGCGCGGCGGCTTCAGATCGCGGCCGAGCGCCGTCCACGACACCTCAGCCACGTAGAGGTCGCCACGCGAGTCGACGACGCAGCCGTGCGGGGCGATGAACTCGCCGGGCTTCTCGCCGGCGAAGCGGCCGCCGATCCGGCCCACCCGCTCGCCCTTGAGCGTGACGATGCTCACGCGTGCGCCGATGTTGGGCACCTCGGCGCTGATCGGGAGGGCCGCCGGCAGCTCGCCGACGTAGAGCAGACCGCCGTTGCGCCGGTCGGCGAAGAGCCCGCACGGACGGTAGAGGTTGCCGAGCTGGGCCAGATACTTGCCCTTGTCGTCGAAGATCTGAACGCGATGATTCTCGCGGTCCGCGACGTACACGAGGCCCTCGGCGTCGGTGGCGATATTGTGCGGGATGTTGAAGCATCCCGGGTCGGTACCCGCCTCGCCCCATGAAAAGAGCAAGCGGCCTTTGGGATCATATTTGTGCACACGCGAGTTCCCGTAGCCGTCCGAGACGTAGATGTCGCCGTTCTTCGGGCACAGCGCGACGTGCGTCGGCCGATTGAAGGGTTTGCCGCCGTGGAGCGTCGACGGCTTGTCGGGATCGCCCAGGGTCAGCAGCAGCTTGCCCTCGGGCGTGAACTGCCTGACCGTGTGGTGCAGATCGTCGGTGAGCCAGAGCGTGCCGTCCGGGCCGATCGTGATCCCGTGGGCGCGCCGGAACACGCCTTCGCCCCACGATCTCAAGAACTTCCCCTCGCGGTCGAACACGATGACCGGATGCTCGCCGCGATTGAACACGTGCACGCTGTCCTTGGCGTCGACGGCGACGCTCGTCGCCTCCACGTACGACCACCCCTCGGGCAGCCGCCCCCATCCTTCGACCGGACGATAGTTCATGCGTGTGACCTCCCCGGGTCCGCGCCTATACTGCCACAATCTTGACGACAATCTCATGAGCGCGCCCATCGGCCTTTCCGTCAAGCGTCGCGAAGATCGTCGCTTCCTCATCGGACGCGGTCGCTACGTGGACGACCTGCGGCTTCCCGACCTCCTGCACGCGGCGATCGTGCGAAGTCCGCACGCCCACGCCAGAATTCTCGGAATCGATCCGCATCGCGCGCAGGGGCTGCCGGGAGTGGTCGCGGTCCTCACGCTCGCCGAGCTGCCGGAGTGCGCCGCGGCGGTGCCGCCGCTCGTGCCATCGCCCCGGCTCAGGCCGTACACCCAGCCGGCGATCGCGGGCGCGAACGCTCGCTACGCCGGCGAGGCCGTGGCGGTCGTCGTCGCCGATGACGTCTATCGCGCCACGGACGGCGCCCAGGCCGTCGACGTTCGCTACGACGTGCTGCCCGCGGCGGTCACCGTCGAATCGGCGCTCGCGACGGGCGCGCCACGGGTCTTCGACGAGTGGCCCGACAACGCCGCCGGGCCCTCCGACGGCGCCGTCGGTGACATCGTCCGCGGCTTCGGCGAGGCGCACGTCGTCGTCGAGGCGCAGCTCGGCGTCCCGCGTGTCGCCGCAATGCCGATCGAGCCGCGCGGCGTCCTGGTCCAGCCGGAGGCGCCGGACGGGCGACTGACGATCTGGACGTCGACGCAGGTGCCATTCGCCGTGCGCGCGGCGATCGCCGCGGCCCTGGGCCTTGCGGAAGAGCACGTGCGGGTGATCGCGCCGGACGTCGGTGGTGGCTTCGGCGCCAAGGGGCACGTGTACCCCGAGGACGTTCTGCTGGCGGCGGTGGCGCGCCGGCTGCGGCGGCCGGTGAAGTGGATCGAGACGCGTCGCGAACACTTCCTGGCGACGGCGCCAGATCGCGATCAGCATCATCGAGCGCGGCTCGGTGTCGCCCGCGACGGCGCGATCGTCGCGGTCGAGACCGAGTTCACGCGCGACGGCGGCGCCTATCCGGTGATCGGCGACGTGATCTCGTTGAACACGATCAACCATCTGCCGGGGCCGTACCGGATCGCGCACCTCAAGGCCTCGGCTCTCAACGTCGTGACCCACAAGACCTTCAGCGCCGCCTATCGCGGCGCCGGACGGCCCGAGATCGCCTACGTGCTCGACCGCCTACTCGACCGCGCGGCACGGCGCGCCGGCCTGGATCCCGCGGCCCTGCGACGGCGCAACCTCATCCGCCCGGACGAGATGCCCTACACCACGGGGCTTCGATATCGTGACGGAGTCCCCATCGTCTACGATCCAGCCGACTATCCGGCCGCGTTCGATCGCTTGCTCACGAGCTTCGGCTACGACGAGTGGCGCGCCACGCAGAACACGCGCCGCGGGTCGCCCCGGCCGATCGGCATCGGGCTCTCCGCATACCTCGAGGGCACCGGGATCGGGCCGTTCGAGGGCGCCGACGTGAAGATCGATCCAAGCGGGCTCATCTATCTGCAGATCGGCGTCTCCTCGCAAGGCCAGGCCCACGAGACCACCCTGGCGCAGGTGTGCGCGGCCGAGCTCGGCGTCGACACCGAGCGCGTGGTCGTCGTGGGGGGCGACACCGCCGTGGTCGGCTACGGCAACGGCACGATCGCGAGCCGCGTGGCGGCGGTGGCGGGGCCCGCGGTGGCACGCACCTCGCGCGAGGTCGCGCGAAAAGCGCGGCTCGTCGCCGGTGAGATGCTCGAGTGCGCGCCGGCTGACGTCGTGCTCGCCGACGGGCGGGCGCACGTGGCCGGCATGACCGGGCGCGCGGTCGATATCGGGCAGCTGGCACGCGCGTCCTTGCGGAGCCCGACGCTTCTTCGAGAAGGCGCGCCGGGTCTCCACGCGTGCGCGTTCTTCCGGCCGGAGACGGTCACGTGGGCGTTCGGCGCCCACGCCTGCGCGCTCGAGGTCGACGTCGAGACCGGCGCGCTGGACCTGTTGCGCTACGTGGCCGTGCACGACTGCGGCCGCGCCCTGAACCCGATGGTCGTGGAGGGCCAGCTCCATGGCGGGATCGCTCAGGGGATCGGCGCCGCGCTGGCCGAGGAGCTCATCTACGACGAGGCGGGGCAGCTGGTGACGGGTTCGCTGATGGAATACGGAGTGCCGAAGGCCGACCAGGTGCCGCATCTCCAGGTCATCGCGCTCGACTTTCCGTCGACCCGCAACGAGCTCGGCGTGAAGGGCGTCGGCGAGAGCGGCATCATCTCGCCCGTTCCGGCGATCGCCAACGCCGTGGAGGACGCGCTGGCCGACCGCGGCGTCGAGATCACGCGCGTGCCGCTGACGTCGGCGAGCGTCTGGGAGGCCCTGCGCCGCGCTCGGCCGTCGGCCGGATCGCGCTAGGCGCTTCCACCCTTCTGCATGTCTGGCGCGTATAACTGGTCGAGATGGACGAACGCGCGTTCGCCCGCACTGCCGAAGAATATGCCGCCCGGCTGTACGCGGTGGCCTACCGCCTGCTCGGGAACCGGGCCGACGCGGAGGATGCGGTCCAGCGCGCGCTGCTGAAGGCCTTCGAGGCGCGCGAATCGTACGTGAGCCGGTGGGCGGTATCGACGTGGCTCTATCGCGTGCTCACGAACGTGTGCATCGACGAGCTCCGCCGGCGCCGGCGCACACCGCCCGAAGAGCTGCCGCGCGGGCGGAGCGGCACGGCGGTCGAACGGCTGGACCTGGCGCGCGCGCTGGACACGGTGCCCCGCGAGGCTCGTGTCCTGCTCGCGCTCCACTACGTGAACGGCCTCGGGTACCGCGAGCTCGCGACCATCAGAGGCATCTCGGTCAACACGGTCAAGAGTCAGCTCGCGCGAGGCAAGGCGATCCTGAAGCGAGCGCTGGAGGGATAGGGACATGGATCGGATCGACACGATGCTCGAAGAATTCTTCAAGCCCGCCGCTCCGCCGAAGCTGTCCGAGCGGCTCCTCGGAGGTCTCAGAACCAGGCCGGCCGGCCTGGAGAAGCTGGCCGGCAGGTTCCGGATCGAGGCGACCGAGCGCGGTGTCGTGCGGCTGCACCCCGGGCGCGGCGACCACGGCAGCTCCGCCCGGGCGCGCGCTCACGCCGAGCGCGCCCGGCAAGAGCTGCGCGAATACCTGGCCGGCCGCCGGACGTTCTTCACGGTGGCGGTCGACCTCGAGGGCATCGGCGACTTCCAGGCCCGCGTGCTCGCCGAGGCGAGCCGCGTTCAGTTCGGCGAGGTCGATTCCTATTCGGCCCTCGCGCGCCGCGTGGGTCATCCGCGCGCCGCGCGCGCGGTCGGCAACGCGCTCGGGGCCAATCCGGTGCCGGTGATCGTCCCATGCCACCGCATCGTCCGCGGTGACGGAACCTGGGGCCACTACGCCTTCGGGGGCGCGATGAAGACCCAGCTCCTGCGGCTCGAGCGCACCACCCCCGCGCTGATCGGCTGCACGAGCACGCGGATCATCTGCCGGCGCGGCTGCGCCCACGAGCAGCGAGTCGGCGAAGCGAATCGAATCGTCTTCGCGTCGGTCGCCGATGCCGCGAGCGTGGGGTACCGCCCATGCCGGGTGTGCCGGCCCGCGGCCGCGGCGTGATTGTGGTACGCGGTGCAGATTGGAAGGGAGCCGTGGGTTAGGATCCCGGCGATGCGAGGGCTTCTCCTGTCGACGCTGCTGTTCGTCCTGGGCTCGACGGCTCCCGGGGCCGCCCAGTTCCCGATCTTCGACGCCCACATCCACTACAGCCGTCCGGACTGGGAGGTCTACTCGCTCGAGCGAGCGCTCTCGATTCTCACCGCGGCGGGCGTGCGGCGGGCGATCGTCTCGAGCACGCCCGACGACGGCACGCTGAAGCTCTACGCGAAGGCCCCGAAGACCGTCGTCCCGTTCCTCCGGCCGTACCGCGCGCGCGACGACATGGACACGTGGTCCAGCGATCCGGGCGTGCAGCGCTACGTCGAAGACCGGCTGAAGCGGGGGATCTACCGCGGCATCGGCGAGTTCCACCTGAGCGCCGCCGATGCGGGCGGACCGACCGTCAAGCGTGTCGCCGAGCTCGCCGCCGAGCGCGACCTCTTTCTCCACGCTCACGTCGACGACGTCACGCTCGAGAAGCTCCTGACCCTCTATCCCAAGGCGCGCTTCCTGTGGGCGCACGCCGGCATGTCGGCGTCGGCGTCTACCGTCGGAGGCTTGCTCGCGCGGTTCCCGAAGCTCTGGGTCGAGCTCGCGTTGCGCACCGATGTGGCGCCGGGCGGTAAGCTCGACCCGGAGTGGCGCGCCGTCTTCGTGAAGTATCCCGACCGCTTCCTGGTCGGCACGGACACGTGGGTGACGTCGCGCTGGGAAGCAATACGCGACTACCATCGCGACGTCCAGGTCTGGCTCGGCCAGCTGCCGCGCGATGTCGCCGAGGCGATCGCCTGGAAGAACGGCGACCGCCTGTTCCCGGCGCCCTAGCGACGCCCGGCTCGGCCCCCTGCGCGGCTCAGAAAAGGTGACACGCCACCACGTGATCGGCGACGATCTCTTTCTCTTCCGGCTCGACCTTCGCGCACTGGGGCATGACGAAGGGGCAACGAGGATGGAAGCGGCAGCCCGATGGGGGATTGATGGGCGACGGGACTTCCCCCGCGAGAATCATCTCCTCTCGCACAATGTCCGGGTGAGCCGGGAGGGCAGCCGAGAAGAGCGCCTTGGTGTAGGGGTGCGCTGGATTCTTGAACAACTCTTCTGTCTTGGCACGCTCGACGATCTTGCCCAGGTACATGACCGCCACCTCGCCGAGCGGGTCTGAAAGCGCTAGGAGCCGGACCGGTGTCTTTTGCTACCAGGAAACGACGGGTACTGGGCGGTGACGCTACTCCAGGGCGATGCTGCTTGGCAAGTCCTCAGCGCGCGCCAGGCGGAGGGCTAGGGACCCCCTCGTTTCTCCCAGAGCACGAAGCGACGGCCCTTGACGAAGCCTTCGGCGATCGGGTCAAAGGACTCCTGCGCTGGCGGGTTCCTGGCAATGACGTAGAGGGGTGGACCGAGTCCGCGGAACTCTGTCGTGTCGGAAACCGCCCGGATCGGCCTCTTCAGGTAGAACGAGAGCACCAGCTCCGGCGCTTCGACGGCAAGAGTCAGCGCCTCGTCCGGCTCGAGGGCCCGCGCGATCGTCCGTAGCTGGGTCCCGCGATTGTCGCGCGCGGTGACATAGATCTCACCGATCGCCAATGACGCGGCGATCACGGCCCAGGCGGCGACGGCGATCCCCATCTGACTCCAGATTCGACGGGACACGAGCCAGCCCGCGACGAGCAAGGAGCCCGGCACACAGAGCGGCAGATAGTAACGCCATCGCTGCCGGGACGACGCGGCGACGACGAGGAAGACGGTGATCGCCCAGACGAGCGCCAATCGCTCCCCCACCGCGGTCGCTGTCTTCCAGCGTCGAACCGCCCACGGCATTGCGAAGGGAAGCAAGAGGGACCACGGAAGCAGGATCGTCACGGCGGTTCCGAAGGGCTCGACGAAACGCCTCCAGGTCAGCGCGCGCATCGGGTTGTAGCCTTGCGTCATATCGGCCCACACCACGTCCTGTAGGAACTGCGCCTGCCCGACGTGGGCCGCGAGAGCCCACCAGGGCGCGACCAGGACTACGAGCATCGCGACGCCGACCGTCGATCGCATGCGCGTCACGCCCCGCCAGCCGGAGGTCGCGAGCTGGTAGGCGACCACGACGGCGAGCGGCAGAAGCCCGGCGGGGCCCTTGGCCCAGCACGCGACTCCCACAAGAGCGTAAAAGCCGAGCCAGGCGCTCCGGCGACCATCGAGCTCGGCCCGGACGAACGCCGCCATGGCGGCGGCGATGCCCAACGAAAGCGTCATGTCGGGCACCGCCGAGCGCGCCATCGCGAACACGCCGGCCGTCGTCGCGACGATCAGTCCCGCCGTGAGTCCGGCACCGACGCCAAACAGGCGCTGCGCGATCCAGCAGGTCATCGCCACCAGGCCCAGCGCCCCGATGAACGAAGGAACGACAGCGGTGCGCTGCGACACCGCCCCCGTCGGCCACGCCCCGATCGCGATGAGCCATGCGTGCAATGGCGGCTTGTTGAGCATGGGGACACCGGAAAGCTCGGGCAGGAGCCAGTGGCCGTTCGTCAAGATGTCCCGGGCCATCATCGGGAATCTGGCCTCGTCGTTCGTCGAGAGCACGCGGCGGCCGAGATCAAAACCGAGCAGCGCCGCGCTCACCGCCACGACGACGGCGAACGGCGCCCATCCGCCGCGCGGCGGCCAGCCTCTAAGTCCAGCGCTCATGCGGCAGGTAGTGATCGCACCACGCGTCGAGCATCATGAGGGACCAAAGGATCTTGCGGTGGTTTCGCCGACCGTCGAGATGCTCGGAGACGAGCCGCGTCACGGCCGTTGGATCGAAGAGGCCGCGATGACGCACCCGCGCCGCGGCCAGTCGGGACTCCATGACGTCGCGCAGCGGCCCGCGCAGCCACGCCGCGATGGGAACTCCAAGACCTTGTTTTCGGCGGCGGATGACCGTTGGCGGCAAGATCTCGGCCAGCGCGCGCCTGAGGACGTATTTCGTCGTCCATCTGCGGAGCTTGAACCCGCTGGGGACCGTCGCGGCCAGTTCGACGAGCGCCGGGTCGAGAAAGGGGGCACGGACTTCGAGGCCGGCGGCCATGCTGGCTCGATCCATAGCGACCAGGGTCTGGTCCGCGAGATAGAACCGGGCATGGTGACCGATCAGACGCTCGACGGGATCTCTGAGATCGAGCTGCTCGATCGTCGTCGTGAGCTCGGCATAGGGATCGAAGCCCTTGAGGGCGTGGCGCACGCCAGGAGACAGCAGGCGCGATTGCTCGGCCGAGGTGACGCCCCCCAGCAGGAGCTGGGTGCGGATCTCGGCCGAGTACGGTAGCGCGCGCATGAACTGCTTGAGCAGGAAGTCGACGCTGCCATACCGCGACGACGCGGGCAGGCCATCGACCAGCCAGCCGACGAGGCGCCGGGCGCGCGGAGCGAGACGAGCCTCGAGCCACCGGGCGGCCGGATCGGCCAGAAAGGTCGGATAGCCGCAGAAGATCTCGTCGCCGCCGTCGCCGCTCAGAGCCACCTTGACGGATGCTCGCGCGGCCCGGGCGAGCGCGTACTTCGGCAAGAACGAGGCGTCGACCAGCGGCTCGTCCAGAAGACTCCCGACCCGCTCCAGCAAGGCCAACGCCTCGGTCGCCGAGAACACGATCTCGTGGTGCTCGGCGCCGAAGCGCGCGGCGACGACGCGCGCGAAGCGCCGCTCGTCGTAGCTCGGAGTCTCGAAGCCGACGGCGAAGGTCTTGAGGGCGGGCGCTCTCGTGTGCCGCGCCGCAAAGGCCGCGACCGCACCGGAGTCGAGGCCACCGCTCACGAAGACCCCGACCGGCACGTCGCCGACGAGTCGGCTGCGCACCGACGCCTCGAGCTGATGGATCAGACGCTCGCGCCATTCGTCTTCGTCGATCGAGTGGTCGGGCGCGAACGACAAGGCCCAGTACGGTGTCACCTGCGGCTTCGCGCCCGGCGAGACCACAAGCGTGTGCGCCGGGGCGAGCTTGGCGATCCCCGCCAGGATCGAGTGCGGCGCCGGGACCGCGTCGATCAGCAAGTAGCGCGCGAGGCTCCGCAGATCGAGCTCGCGAGGCACATCGGGGTGCTCGAGCAGCGCCCGGAGCTCGGAACCGAACACGAACACGCCCGGGCCGTCGTAGTAGTAGAGCGGCTTTTCGCCCATGCGGTCCCGCGCCAACACCAGCTTCCGCGCGGACCCATCCCACACCGCCAGGGCGAACATGCCATCGAGGTCGGCGACGAAGTCCTCGCCGTCCTGCTCGTACGCGTGCACGATGACCTCGGTATCGGACTGGGTCGTGAACCGGTGCCCGCGCTGCTGGAGACGCGAACGGAGCTCGCGGAAGTTGTAGATCTCGCCGTTGAGCACCGCGTGAACCGTTCCGTCCTCGTTCCCGATCGGTTGCCGCCCTCCCGGCAGGTCGATGATGCTCAGGCGACATGCGCCGAGCGTCGCCTGCGCGTCGATGCAGTCTCCCTGGTCGTCCGGGCCGCGATGGCGCAACGCGGCCACCATTCGGCGCACCACGGACCGAGAGTCGCCCCGGGGGCCGGCGGTCACAAATCCGGCGATGCCACACATTGCACGTAGAGCCTCTCAAGGTGACGACGTGGATTCCCGGCAGGCGTCAACCTGCCGTCAGTCGAGAATCAGATGTCGGGCAGAGGCTTACGGGCGTGGCGCGAGGACAGGCGCGCGTTCGCAGCGGCGCGGAGCGAGCAATCGGGCGGGCCGGTTCGATCCAGAGCTCCGGCGCCCAGCGAGGCCCGGCATCGACGACGACCGGCGCGACGATCGCGGAGGCACCGGTGATGAAATCGACGGCGGTATCGAAATCGTCGTCGTCCCAATAGCCGCCTATCCACAAGGGATCGGGTGGGTCCGAGTAGGCGACCGGTGTCAACCCGAGGAGCAGGATCGCGAGAACTATCGCGAACATGCCGCGCTGGCGGGGCATGCGGCTATGATTGCCTCGCCCCTCGGACAAGTCAAGGAGCGAGCGGCACGCGGCGACGGCCCGGCTAGACTCCATCAAGAAGGCGGCGGTCGGAGTCGTAGCGCAAGCGCGAGAGCGCGTCGTTCTTGTCCGCCCACAGCACCTCATCGACCTCGTGGTCGTGCTCGCCGACCTTCTCGAGGGGTCGCATGAGGTACCACCGCACGGTCTTCTTCACTTGGCGGCCTTGGCGCCGAAACCAGTAGGTGACCGGCGCGAGCTCGCGCACCAGCTCGCACCGGTAGCCGGTCTCCTCGCGAACCTCGCGCAGGGCCGCGTCCTCGCTCGTCTCGCCCGACGTCAACGCCCCTTTCGGCAAGGTCCATACGGGCTGGCCGCGCAGGTCGCGGGCGCGGATCAAGAGCACACGGCCCGCCTGGTCGAGGACGAGACCGCCGGCGGAGATTTCGAACAGCACGCGAGAGCCGTCGCCCGGCACGGTGTGATAATACCGCGAGGGACCTCGGGTGACGGATCGCGTCGATCTGCTCGCGTACTTCCCCGCCGGCTCCACACCCCGGCCGGAGCAGGCGCGTCTCCTGGCCGAGCTGGCCGACGGGATCGCCGAAGCGCTCGACGACCCCACAGCTCCGCGGGTCTTCCTCGTCGAGGCGCCGCCCGGCGTCGGCAAGAGCCACGTGGCGATGGCGCTGGCGCGCTGGAGCGGCGACGCCTACCTCTTGACGTCCCAGAAGCTGTTACAAGATCAGTACGAGCGAGAGTTCGGCGCCGACCTACAGCTCGTCAAGGGGCGTGACAACTATCTCTGCGAGCGCTACCCGGACGCGCGCGTGCCGACGTCGCGGGGAATGTGCCGGCGGCCGCGCGGCCCGGTGTGTCAGTGTCCGTACGCGCGGGCGAAGACGGCGGCGCTGGCCGGTCCGATCTTCTGCACCAACACCGCGTACTTCGCGACGCTCCGCCACTGGCGCGCCGAGCAATTGCGCCGGCGGCGGCTCCTGGTCGTCGACGAGGCGCACAACCTCGAGGCTCAGCTTGTCAACGTCTTCACGGTCGCGTTCCCGCCCGAACAGGCCAAGGCGTGGTTCGGCGGGCCGCTGCCTCGGCTCGAGACGGCCGAGGATTACCGGAGTCTCATGCGCGACCACCTCGAGCGGATGGAAGGGCAGCTCGAGAGGGTGACGCGCGCGCTCGAGATCACGCGCCCGGCCGGCGTTCCGCCCGAGACGTTCCTGAGCATGCCGCCCTCGCGCGCCGAGCAGGAGCTGATGGCCGAGCGCGAGAGCCTCGAGACCGCGCTCGCCCGGGTCCACTTCTTCGTCGACGCCGAGGACCGGGAGTGGATCGTGCGCTACCCGGCCGAGCCTGGCGCCACGCTCGAGCTGGTACCGCTCACCGTGGCCTCGATGGCGAGCGAGCTCCTGAGCGAGGCCGCTGACCTGGTGGTGCTCTCGTCCGCGTATCTCGGTCACCGGACGGCGCTCGCCGAGCGCTTCGGGCTCGACGAGGCCAGACTCCGGTCGTTCTCGAGCGATTCGCCCTTTCCGCTCGAGCAGCGTCGGATCGAGTACCGTCCGGTCGGCGCGCTCTCGAAGACGACCCTCGCCCGCCTGGAGCCGGTGCTGTTCGCGGAGGTCGCCGCGATCCTGGCCGAGCATCCGCGCGAGAAAGGGCTGATCCACGCGCCGTCGTACGCGGCGGGCCGGCGTCTCGTCGCCCACCTCGCGGCGCGCGAGCCGATGCTGTCGCGGCGCCTCATCTGGGTCGAGTCGACCGAGGCGAAGGCTCGCGCGCTGGAGCTGCACCGCGCGTCACCGATGCCGACCGTGCTGGTCTCGCCGTCCTTGCGCGAGGGGGTGGATCTGCCCGACGATTTCCTTCGTTTCCAGGTCGTGACGAAGCTGCCCTACCCGGATCTCGGCGACCCGTGGACCGCCGCCCGCCAGGCGCGCGATCCGCGCTGGTACGCGCTCGAGACGGCGAAGGCGATGGTGCAGGCGTACGGCCGATCGTGCCGCCACGCCGACGACCACGGCGTCACCTATATCCTGGACGGACAGTTCGAGCGCTTCCTCGCGCACTACCGCGTGCTCTTGCCCGCGTGGTTCCTCGACGCGGTGCGCCCGGCCATGCGCGCGCGCCATCCGGATACGTCGTTCGAGTGCTAGGATAACGACACGTGAATCCGCACGACGTCGACGCCGTCATCCAGTCGGCCCGCTTCGAGCTCTATCGCGAGAATATCTACGGCGCGCTCGAGATCGTCGAGGCCGCGCAGGCGGCGCGTCCCGATCCTCGGTATGCCGAGCTGGCGGCCCGCATTCGGTCCTGGCTCACTCACCTGGAATCCCGAGAATCGTACGTGGCGGCGCAGGAGGAGCAGTATCGCCGGCTGCGCTGGCGGATGGGCTTGAAGCTCCTCGAGAAGCGTCTGCGCATGCTCATCGGTCGCAAGACGCGCAAGCTGGTGGAGCGGCGGGCGCGCGACCCCGAGTTCCAGGAGCTCGAGCGCGAGGTCGCCCGCGTGCGTCCGCGGCGCGTGCTCGACGCCGGCAGCGGCGAGGGCGGGGTGGCGATGGCGCTGGGCGCGCGCCATCCGGATCTCCGGGTCGAGGGCGTCGAGGTCTCGCCGACCAACGCGAAGATCGCCCGCCAGCTCAATCGCTTCGGAAACGTCGGCTTCCGGCAGGGCTTCGCGGAAGAAGTACATCGCTATTTCCCGGCCGGCTCGTTCGACCTCGTGTACTCGTTCGCGGTCCTCGAGCACGTGCGGGACGTCGCCGAAACCGTACGGTCGATCGAGACGGTGCTACGGCCGGGCGGGCGCTTCGCGTTCGTCGTGCCGATGCACGAGCTGCGCGCGATCGGTCCGATCCCGGACTACGCGCCGATCCACGGGTACGCCGACCACTGCCGCGTCTTCACCGAGAAGGAGCTTCGGCAGACCTTCGGGCACCGCAAGGACTTTCGGCTGGTGAAGGTGCCGGGGGCGTGGAAGCACGGCGAGCTGCCGGCGTGCTTCGAGCCGATCGAGTTCGGCTCGTTCTTCGT